>Ga0256843_1001297_pt1 | contig 19903 bp, 22 predicted proteins | sample AlvinellametaG_FD_191572 | JGI IMG/M metagenome (GOLD analysis project Ga0256843, IMG submission 191572) | Pompeii worm associated microbial communities from hydrothermal vent at the East Pacific Rise, Pacific Ocean - Alvinella | ecosystem: Host-associated > Annelida > Integument > Unclassified ... | reverse complement strand
GCTAGATGAAGCTCTTTTACGTGCAGGACGTTTTGACAGACGTATTCATATTGCACTACCCGATTTGGAAGATAGAGTAAAAACCCTTGAACTCTATTTACAAAATAAACCCCATGAAGTCAACATTAAAGAAGTGGCACAAATGACTGTTGGGTTCAACTCAGCAGCGCTTGATACACTTACCAATGAAGCAGCAATTTATGCAATGAGAGCAAACAGACATACCATTGAAACCTCCGATTTTGAAGCAGTAAAAGAGAAAGTACTTCTAGGTAAACGTAAAATGTACTCATTGAGCCCAAAAGAGCGTGAGATTCAATCTATCTATCAAGGTACAAAAGCCATTGTAGCTACTTGGCTCGATATAGAGTTTGATAAAATTGGCATTGTAAACACCCAACTACAAATACAAGAGCATGAGATTGTCTCTAAAAATCAGCTTCTTTCACGCATAAAAGTCTATTTGGCAGGAAGCCTTGCTACACGTAAACACTACAATGAACAATACACCAATGCTACATCTGACATTGCACAAGCCAAAGCGTTGATAACAAAAGTCATTTATGAATATGCCATGAGTGATAACTTTCAAGTGACTCCAGACTTAGAAGTCACTTTGCTTAAAGAGTCTGTAGAAGAGGTCAATGCCTTACTAGAACGTTTAGATCCAGCCATAAAAAAAACATCACTCTATCTTTTAGAATATGAAAATATTTCTCTTGAAAAATGTAGAGAAATACTACGAGAGATTTTTTAGTCATGGTCTATTTTAATGGATTTTCCCTTCAAGGGGAAGAAGTATTTTTTCAAGACTATTTAACCCATAATGAATATACTGTTGCAGGTTTTTCTTATGGTGCACAACAAGCATTGGAGTATGCTTTAGTAAGCAGTAAACGCATTGATAGACTTATCTTACTCTCTCCTGCTTTTTTTCAAATGCATACAGCAGCATTTATTCGTACCCAACTACGCTACTTTAAAGCAGATGCCCATGCATATGCAAAGCAGTTTCTACTCAACACAGCTTACCCTTCTACGCAAAGTTTAGATGCCTATTTTTTACTAGGAAAAGAACAAGAACTTCAAGATTTATTGAACTATGTTTGGGATGTAGAAAAAATTAAAATACTACAAGATAGAGGCATTAAAATAGAAGTTTTTTTAGGAGAACAAGATAAAATTGTAGAGAGTACAAAAAGTATGGAATTTTTCTCTTCTTTGTGTAGTACCTATTTGATTAAATCTGTAGGGCATCTTTTATGCAAGGAGTCAAAATGACCAATATCATTATTACAGGTTGTAGCACAGGTATTGGACTTGCAACAGCACACTATTTGAAGTCACAAGAGATTAAAGTCTATCCTACTGCAAGAACGCAAGAGGGTGTCAATAGTCTAAAAGCATTGGGATTTAAAAATGCTTTACTACTAGATGTTACCAATAATCAACAAATTTCTCATGTTATAGAGCATGTATTAAAAGAGGATGGAAAGATTGATGTCTGGTTTAACAATGCAGGGTATGGGCAACCTGGAATGATAGAAGATCTTCCTACCTATGCACTAAAAGAGCAATTTGAAACCAATGTTTTTGGCTTGCATGAGTGTACACGACAAATCATACCCGTAATGCGAAAACAAGGGTATGGAAAAATCATTCAACACTCTTCTGTTTTAGGACTCATCTCTTTAGCCGGTAGGGGGGCTTACAATGCAAGTAAATATGCTATTGAAGGGCTTACCGATACACTTCGTCTTGAACTTCAAGGAAGTGGCATCTACCCTGTACTGCTCAATACGGGACCCATCACTTCAAATTTTCGAAAAAATGCTATGGAAAAATTACGTCAAAATATTGATATGGAGCATTCAGTGTTTAAAGAGAAGTATGCACAAAGCCTAGAAGCTAAAAAAAGCAACGTTCCTTTTAATGAAGAGGCTATTTCAGTGGCAAAGGTTGTTCATACAATAATATGTGCTACACAACCAAAACCACGTTACTATATTACAAAAGCAACTTATCTTTTAGGCTATTTGAAACGACTTCTTAGCTCTAGTATATTGGACAAGGTACTAAAGAAAATTGGCTAACACTTAGAAGTTCTATTGCGTCCCATTTTCTTCGACAAATACATTGCATTGTCTGCATATTTTATAGCATCATTAAGTGCAACATTATCATCAATAACAGAGAGTCCAATACTGATGGTTACTTGCATATCTTCAAGATCACTAATCTGCATTCTTTCAATGTTTTTACGTATTTTTTCAGCAATAATATAGGCATTATCCATATCAGTTTGTGCAAGAAAAATTAAAAATTCTTCACCACCCCAACGTACTATAATATCACTTTGACGTACACTTTTTTCAATAAGATGTGCTACCTCTTGTAAGACAATATCTCCAATGTTATGTCCATAGGTATCATTAATTTTTTTAAAATAATCTATATCAGTAAGAAGTAATGTCCCCTTAACTTCTTGAATATAATCAACTTTACTGTTAAATCCACGTCTATTATAGAGTCCAGTTAATTCATCACGTATATGTGCATATTCTAAATTATTTTTAATTTTTTCCATTTTTTCCATAAGTACTTTACGGGCAAGTTCATGGATAAAGGAGAGTAGTGCACTAATAGAGAGAACCAAAACAATGCGTAATTTAAATTCAAAGGAATAAGAGGTTGCTAGTAAATCTGCATCTGGTAGAAAAAACATCATTACAATAATCAAGATAAAAAGTGAAAGGAGTAGTATTCCTTTACGTAAACCATAAATAGACATTAACACTGGTGGGAGTAAAAAGAGCCATAAAGGACCTGTATTGTCAACACCACCTGTATAGACCAAAAATAAAAACAACAAAACTAAATAGATAGAGATAAGGTGTGCACTCAATTTATAATTTTTAGTCATAACAAGATAAAAAGCATTTACAAAAGAAAAAGTAACGCCAATCAGTAAAAATGCACTTAATAAGATGTCATTACTTGAAAAATTTAGATAGGAAAGGATACTTAGCATAATGAGTAGAATTCCATTAAATACTTCAACCAAATAAATAGATAAATTGTTTTTAGAAAATGGAAATAAAAAGTTAAAGTGGTACAACATCTCTATATAAGCCTTCTTTTATGTCTTTTATTATTAATATGCCCCGATTATATCTAAAAAATGTCATTGAAATGTTACTTCTTTATATTTTCAATTCATAAAGAGCATTTGCATTTTTCTGCTATAATTTTTAAAATATTGATAGATAAAGGAAAAAGTAGATGGATAAAATAAAAATAGGTGTCATTACTACCAGTGATAGAGCAAGTCAAGGGATTTATGAAGATATCTCAGGGGTGGCGATTATGGATACAATGAAAGCGTATTTACTCAATGAGTGTGAATATGAGTACCGATGTATTCCTGATGAGCAGAGCCTTATTGAAACTACCTTAGTAGAACTCTCTCGTGATAAGAACTGTGATCTTATTGTCACTACAGGAGGTACAGGGCCTGCAATGCGTGATGTAACCACTGAAGCAACAGAAAATGTCTGTCAAAAACTCCTTCCCGGTTTTGGAGAACAGATGAGGGCAGTAAGTTTACAGTATGTACCTACGGCTATTTTATCTCGTCAGACTGCAGGTATTTGTAATGGGTCACTCATTATTAACCTACCGGGTAAACCAAAATCCATTCGTGAATGTCTTGATGCCGTTTTCCCTGCCGTACCCTATTGTATTGACCTCATAGGTGGACACTATATGGAAGCAAATGAAGCAGTTATTAAAATCTTTAGACCAAAGGTAAAGTAATGAATGTTGCATTTATAGAGTCTAAAATTAATGAAATCATTATTGAATTAGAAAAAGAGGTTATGGAAGTACTTCAAAATGAAGCCTTAGGAAAAGGAGATACCAATTTGAAGATGAAACCATTGGCTTCTACAAAAAAGATACTTACCAACGCAATAGAGAGTATTAAAATGGTAGATAGATTAAGTAAAGAAGAAGAGGAGAAATAGATGCAAGAAAATTTAATTGTTATCTTTTTTGTTGTAACACTCATACTCTTTTTTTGGAGTGTTTTTAAAGCGGTAAAAACCCAAGAAACCAAGTATGCTTGGGGCTTATTGCCTTTTATCCTCTTTATGTTTGGTATTTTCCTTATATAGGGGGTATCCCCTATACGTTCGCTGCTACTTTGTAAGTAGGATCATCTTCTTCGTAGGCACAGAAGGGTCCTGCTATTTTTAACATGCGTTTACAATCTTCTGAAAGATGTCGTAAGCTAAGCTTTTTTCCTGTTTTTTTATACTTTTCGGTAATTCCGTCAATCGCTTCAGCTCCAGATGAATCCATCACTCTCGCATTTTTAAAATCTATCACAACTTCTGTTGGATCATTTTCAATATCAAATTGTTCATTAAAAGAGGTAACAGAACCGAAAAAGAGTGGACCATCTAATTCATAGATTTTTTTACCATTTTCTTCTTTTGTGCGTGCAATAATTTTGGCATGTTCCCAAGCAAACACCAATGCAGAGATAATAATACCAGCAATCACCGCCACTGCTAAATCTTCAAGTACCGTAATAATAGTCACTGCAATAAGTACAAATGCATCTGCTTTTGGCATATGCTTTAGGCGTTTTACAGAAGAGAATTCAAATGTACCAATACTTACCATAAACATAATTCCAACAAGTACAGCTACTGGAATAGCTGCAATAACATTAGAGAAACTTACCACAAGAATAATCAGCAATACCGCTGCAGTAAATGAAGACAAGCGTCCTAATCCTCCAGAGGTAAAGTTAATGACCGACTGTCCAATCATTGCACATCCTGCCATACCACCAAAAAGACCTGATGTCGCATTTCCAACACCAAGAGCAATACACTCTTGGTTTCCAGAACCACGTTTACCACCCATTTCATCGAGTACCGAAAGGGTAAGAAGCGACTCAATAAGCCCAACCAGTGCAACCACTAAAGCAACAGGTAAGATAATAGCCATTGATGACCATGAAAAAAGTTCACGTAAAGGCATCGTAAAACTAGGCATAGAGACCGATGATAAATCTGCTAAATCTCCTACTGTTTTTGTACTAATTCCTCCAAAATAAACCACAAGCGTTACCACAACAATAGCCACAAGCCCCGCTGGAACTGCTTTACTTACTTTTGGTAAAAAGTGCATAGTTGCCATGGTAACAGCAATAATAATATACATCACATAGTTTTCTCTAAAACTTGCCTGAATAACATCAATAACAGAGCTGTATTGTTCTACATTTTGAGGGGCTAAGAAGGTAAGTTGTGCCATGGCAATTACAATGGCTAAACCATTAACAAAACCAAAAAGTGCAGGTTGGGGTACCAGACGGATAAACTTACCCATTTTCATGACACCAATAGCCATTTGAATGAGCCCTGCAATAATGGACGTAAGTAAAATATAATGCAAAATCATCATAGAAAGAGCTTGGGCATCAAGCTCAGGGTACATCGCTTTAACTGAGAGTCCAAGCCCTACAAATACAACGGCTACAGAACCTGTTGCACCTGAAATCATACCAGGTTTTCCACCTAAAATAGCAGTAATAAGCCCGATAATAAAAGCACCATAAAGTCCAACCACAGGAGAAACTCCTGCAATAAATGAGAAAGCAATGGCTTCAGGCACTAATGCCACAGCAACCAATGCACCAGAGAGAACATCATTTTTAATGTTCTGTTTTGAGTAGTTTTGAATGTTAAACAAGGTGTTTCCTTACATATGTAGTATATGCGTGGAATTTTACCATAATTGTTTGAGAAGAGGGTGGATGAAAAAAGTATTAAATATCATCTCTATAGACATCAGTCATATCAAAGTCATAATCTGGTTCTATACTAGGGATATTCTCTAATGATTTTTGATTGACTTCTACTGATTTTAAATCGTAGTCATCCCCTTGTGCAAAACTTTGGGTTTTAGCATAGTGTGCTTCTCTTTCCATCTGTTCTTTAACTTGTTGTGCCTCAAGTGCTTTTTGTTCTATATCTGTTTTAGAACGATTTACTTCTGAAGATAACGTATCTGAAGTATTGGTTTCAGCAAAAATGGCTACACTAAACAAGGAGAGAAGTAAAAAATGTTTCATAAAATAACCTTATTAATAATATTAATATAAATTATACATTCTAAAACTAAAATTTTACTTTATTGCTACAGATTTTCCAGCTAAGTAGCCCGAAGAGAAACTCCATTGTAGATTATACCCACCACAAGGGCCATCAAGATCGACCACTTCACCACAAAAGTAGAGATTTTCTACTTTTTTACTCTGCATGGTATGCGGATTAATCTCTTTAAGTGTGACTCCCCCTCGTGTAATCATTGCCATTTTAAAGCCCTCATGTCCAGTAATTGTAAGAGGCGTCCAAACCAAAAGCCTATAGAGGGCATCACGACTGCTTCCTTTTTGCTTGGAAAGAGTAAGATTACCATCTACTTTAGCCAACGCACACAAAGCAAGTGCCACAGAAGTTGGTAAAAGTGTCTCAAGTAAGGTAAGGGTAGTTTGCTGAGGATCTTTTTCTAAAGCTACTTTAAACACTTGACGTATCTGCTCCTCATTACGTCCTTTTGTAAGATTGACACAAACAGGGACTTCATCATATTGGGCTAGGAGTGGAGTAATCTCACGAGAGAAATCTAAGACCACAGGACCACGAATACCCCCTTTAGTAAAGATAAGATCACCTTTGGCTCTACGATTTTTGTATTTTTTAATATCAACGTAAATATCGACTTTTGCAATGGTGTCTGCACGACACTCATTAACCCATGTTTCTTTTACTTTTAGTGGCATCATAGCAGGATGAGGAGGGACAATTGTATGCCCACAAGCTTTTGCAAAAGCATAGCCATCTCCTTTGGCACCAAGTGCAGGGTAGCCCTTTCCTCCCGTTGCAATAACAACGGAATCACAAGAAAAAGAGCCATGGTCTGTTTTTACCCCAGAGAGTACATTTGCATCAAAAAGTAAGGTTTGCACTTTTTGATGACACAACACTTCAACATTTAACGCATGCATCGCTTGAGCTAAAGCATCAATGATTGTAGAGGCATTATGGGTTAAAGGAAAAATACGAAAACCATCAGGGGCATGACACTCTACCCCTAAGCTTTGAAAAAAATCAACCAGTTGTGAAGCATCAAATGCTGCTAATGCCTCTTGCATAAAACGCCCATTACGTCCAAAGTGACGCATAAATGTCTCAGCTTCAAGCGTATTGGTAAGGTTGCAGCGTCCACCCCCAGTGGCTTTCAACTTTGTACCTATTTTAGGAAGTTGTTCTAATAGTAAAACTTTTTTACCTTCTCTTGCTGCCGTAATAGCAGCCATCATTCCAGCAGGACCCGCACCAATAACAATGAGCTGATAGTGCATCTTTATCCTTTTTGGAATGGATTATACCAATTAGTACTTAAATGGGGTCTCTACAATGGCCTGAAACCAACCAATAAGTCCCATGCCATCTCTAAATGCCATTGTTGTATGTGCTGGTTTTGCAATACCATCTTTTGTAACCATAATCTCTTTAGAAATTTCAATAGCTTTTAATGGATCAGCTGAAACCATAGAAAAACATGTAATACCTGCACGCGTAAAATCCAATTCATCTTTATTTGTCAAGATACGCTTCGCAATGCTCTCTCCCGTAAGAAGTCCAACAGAAACTGAGGTTTGCGCAGAGGGGTTAAGTTTATGATATCCCATGATATCTCCTGCAGTATAGACACTACTATTGCTCACCGAATAGGTTTTTGCTGGTGCACAGACAATACCACCCCAACTGTCTCGTTTTACATCAAAGAATTCTGCTGTTTTATTTCCTCTATGATAGGGAATAATATTTGCGACATGGTATTTAATTGTTCTTTTTGTACCCTCATCATCGAAATTATCTGCATAGATAAATGAAATCTCTTTTTTATCAAAATCAACATCTTTTACATCACAGGTAGCAAAAGTATCTTCTACTTTTATAAAGTTTTCTTTCTTTTTGAAATTTTCTAAAGTATATCCTGCTTTTTCAATACGATGAAGCATTTCAGCACCACTCATTCCATTAAAGACAATCGTATCTTTATGATAACGAATAAAAACTTCTATAAATTTAGGTCCTTTAGACTGTGGCTTTGGTGAATTGTCTAAGAGTACTACTTTTCCGGGTAGGTTGTATTTTTGAATAAATTCAGAGACCATACATGCTCTTTCGTAAGAAGCTGGTTTACAACGAACCTTTCCACCTTTGGGAGGAACAATCACAAAATAACCTTCACCACCCTCTTTTTTCCATTCGTGTAATTGGTTAAGCAGGTTACGTTTCTCTTTTCCAGAATCAGAATACATCGCCGCGGGTGTCTCTTTCATCGCACGCTGAATTTGCGTCTGATCCCAATGAGGAAATAACTTTTTATAATTATAGTCAATACCTGGTGCAACAACCACATAATCATAATCTATCATACCTGAAGTAGTTGTAACGGTTTTTTTCTTGACATCTGCACCAATAACCTCGGTGATAATAACATCAATATTATGATTTTTCTCAGCTAAAGTATAATCATACATAAAAGGTATTTTCTCTTTTTCTACCTCTTTAATTTCACCAAAAAGTGTATTGGACATAGGGCAAGTAAAGTAGTGTGCATTACGTTCAAGTACAATTACCTCTATTTTATTGTCAGGGTCATTATCTTTGATACTTTCTGCAACAGTAAGTCCACCCATTCCTCCTCCAATTACAACAACTCTTGTCTGTTTTTTGTTTTTAGGTTTAAGTACTTGTTCTAATTTCTCTGAAGGTTTGCTTTCTGAAGCATTCGAAATTAAGGTTGCTCCTGCACTTGCTGTTAAAAATTTAAAAAAAGAGCGTCTTGTAAAATGTGGCATTGTGTTCCTTAGTATTATAATAAAAATAAGTTTGTATTATAGATTTATACTATTAACTTAAGATTAACAAAATATGTTAAAATAACCCTATGAAATTTACAACACAAACACTTCAAGAGATTATGCCTCTTTTAGAAGATATTTTACAGACACAAACAAAAATTTATTTTGAAGTGCTCAATCCTGACTTGTTCCATGCCTATGCTGGAAGTGAGGTAAAAAGAGGGGGAATTACTTACATATATAGAGGGTTAAAATCTTGGATAGATTTAGCTGAGATATTACACTGTAAAATGCACGTACCTGAACGTATGACAGAAGATACCTTGCGTATAACCTACCAAAAGCTCTCTAGTGACTCTTTTCATGCTGATGCAAAGCAAGAGGAGAAGTATGGCATTGACTCTACCTTTGCAGAAATACATAAAATGCAAGAGCCTGCTTTTTTTCATTACTATCGACAAGCTCTCCAAAATGTTACCCTTTCAAAAAGAAAAAGTATTCTCAACCTTGGGGTAAACCGTGCAGATGAATTTACAGTGATTAAAGCGTGCTTGAGTAAAGAGGCATACGAGAGTACTCATTTTGTGGGCATAGACCATTGCAAAAGTGCCATTTCCTATGCTAAAAGAGAATTTCCTGAAAATAATGTCCATTTTTATGCTAAAGATTTAAATGAAATGAATTCTTTAAATCTAGGGAAGTTTGACCTACTCATTAGCATAGGTACGCTACAGAGTCCTAGCATTAACTTTAAACCTTTTTTTATGCAACTGGTTCAAAACTACTTAAATAAAGATGCTGCGATTATTTTAGGATTTCCAAACTCAAGATGGATAGACACAGAGATGATTTATGGTGCAAAAGTACCCAATTATGCCATGTCTGAACTAGGGCACCTATTTTCAGATGTCATGTTTTGCAAAAAGTATTTACAACAGAAGAGATATAGGGTAACCATTACAGGAAAACACTACATCTTTCTTACTGCAACTAAAATAGGGCAAGCTTAACTTTTTTTGTAGGCCGTCATTAAAAAGACAGTAAAGTTTTGGTGTGGTTTTTCTATAGTAGAAGCAGTTTCAAATACAATAGTCTCAAAGCCTACTTCTTTTGCAATGCTTTCCAATAGTTCTCTTTTAAAACCATAGTGAAATACCCCCATATTGTCAGAATGAAAAGAGCCATCTTCTTTATCTAAATCTGCAATAGCTATAAATCCATTCTCTTCAAGCATGTCATAAAAAGAACTAAAAAGGGCTTTAATATTTTCTACATGATGAATGGTCATAGATGAGACAATACCATCAAAGGTTCTTTCCAATTTATTTATAGAGAGGTCTAGCAAAATACTCTCAGTTTGTGATGCAAACTCTAAAGACTTTTTATTAAACTCTTCTAACATAGAAGGTGAGTTATCTACTGCTACAACCTTAGCAACTTTTTGTGCAAGAAAAAAACTAAGCAATCCTGTACCTGCACCAAAGTCCATAACTTCCATGCTCTCTTTGAGCGCTATATTTTTTACGATTAATGCTGCAATACTTTGTGCATTTTGAACCCGTCTTGATTTCATATCCCAAGATTTTGATTTTTGTGCAAAGAGATCGGTTTGATTCATTGATATTCCTTAATATATAATATTTTTTAGTATAAACTAGAAGAGGGTAGTCTGTCTCTCAAGCTTAATGTTGTCCCAAAAGAGATCCACATGCTTTTCAAACATTGTAACAATTGAAGAGGTGGACTTTTTATCTAATTTTAACAAAGAAACCTGCATCTGATAGAAAAAAAGAGGTGAAAAGAACTCATTTGCTAACAATAGGGGGTCTGAAGACTTAATCATCTCCTCTTGCATCATAGAAAAGAAGATACCTGAGAGCTTTTTGACATTCTCTTGATAAAAATACTCACTATAAATTTCACGAATGCGTTCATTACGAAAGATCTCTTGCATCAGTAGCTTGTAGAGGGCTTCATTTTGCGCATCAAAGCCTGAAAGCTTAAAAGTAGTAGCTATGCTTGCAAGTAGGCTTTTTCCTTGTTTATATAGCATTCCTGATTCTTTCCCTTCAAAAAGTTGCACAATGGCAGAAGAGGTCAAGTTGCTAATGAGTGTTTCAAGTATCTCATCTTTGTTCTTAAAGTGGTTATATAAGGCACTTTGCTTCACTCCCATAGCTCCAGCAATGTCTCTGACTGTAGTCGCCTTGTAGCCTTTAGTAGCAAAAAGTTTGAGTGAAACTTTGAGAATTTTCTCTTTTGTTTTACTCCCTTTTGAAGGGAGGGTGTTTACGCTCTTCTCGTCCATAGAAGCTCCTTTTTGCATATTATAGTGAACATTTGTTCATATGTCAAGGTGCTGAATATTCTAAACAAGAACACTTGTTCACTTATATATTTTTACTGCAAAATCAATATGAACACTTGTTCTTATTTGAAATATAGCTTCTTAAATTAAAAGAACACTTGTTCACTCAATACCTCTCAAGGCTCGTGTTTACGTACATTGAAGGCTTCTTTATATTTTGTACTCAGATGGCATATTTCGCCATTGCTTACTTAATATTATAATTTCGCTTTATTTGCATTTAAGGCAAACATCTTTTTTTACACATTAGTAGAAGCATTAATATCTGTTAATATAAAGTAGTGGAGTCTACTATTATATTTTAAATAGAATTTATATTATGTTAACCAATAGATATTTAATCTATTTATTGCGTGATTTTTGATAGAATAAATCTACCAAATCTAAACTATAATGAGAACCTCTATTATGACATCTAAACTCTATACAATTGACTTTCAAGATGAAACAAAAGCAATCATCACTTTATGCGATCTATCACATCCTATCTTTTTAGCACATTTTCCTAACAATCCTGTGCTTCCTGGTTTTTTACATTTTGATATTGTTTCAGCTCTTTTTGATCTAAACATTACAGAAATCAAAAAAGCAAAATTTCTTAAAACAGCACATCCTAATGATACCTTACGCTATGAGAAAAATGCAAATCATTTTACCGTTTTTGTCAATGATGCTAAAATTGCGAGTTTTTCATTATGAGACCATGTATTGTAATTCCTGTCTATAACTCACCCTTTATCTATGAGGTTATTGAAGAGTTGTTAGCAATTGATCTCTATCAACTTATTGTTGTAGATGATGGTTCTGCTCAAAAGGTAACCTACTCACATCCACATGTTGAACTACATACCCACCCTACCAATATGGGAAAAGGGGAAGCCATTTTAACAGGAGCAAGAGCCGCTAAAGATTTAGGCTATCACTCATTTGTCACAATGGATGCAGACAAACAACATCTTGCATCTGAAATACCTAAACTTTTAGATGCCTATAAAGAGAACTATATTGTAATTGGTAAGCGTGATTTCAACCATGTCAATGTTCCAAAAAGTTCTAAATTTGGTAGAAAGTTTAGTAACTTTTGGGTAAACCTTGAAACCTTTAAGCATCTTGGTGATACACAAAGTGGATTTCGTGTCTACCCTACTTCTATTTTAGAACTGCCCATAAAAAATAGAAGATTTGATTTTGAAGTAGAGGTGCTTGTTTTACATGCATACAAAAAAAGAGAAATCATTGATGTAGATGTGGCATGTTTTTATCCTCCAAAAGAGGAGCGGATTTCTCACTTTGATGCAGTTAAAGACAACAGCAGACTCTCCCTACTTCACAGTAAACTTGTAATGCAGCGTTTTTTACTTTTACGAGGATTTTTGTGGATATAGAGAACTACCCTACTGGAGTCCAACGACATAAGAGCCTGAGAGAATAGTTTCTTCATTCTGCTTAAGGTTAAAGTACAAAGAGCGGATATCTCCAAAGCAACTCTCTAAGGTAACTTCAACTACGTAAGCTAATGCTGTTGGTTGTTTGAGAAGTTTCACATCTTTCAGTGTTACAAGAAAACCTATGCGTCCATTAATGTCGTTGTTTAACATACCCGATGCACTCTGTACGGCCGCTTCAATGAGCATTCCAAATGTAGGTAATGTTTCAAATCCAATCTCTACAATAGCATTTTCAGCTGTAGCATGCAGGCATTTTTTTACAAACCGAACTGGTGCAAGATGTGGAATAGGAAAATCTTCCATAAATTCATTAAGCTTTTTGCTCATTAATATAGGCTACAAGTGTGTTAGGTGTTTCAAAGATATTTTTACTCTCATCTACATTACTTACTTTTACACCAAATTCTTTTTCTAAAATAAGTGTAATTTCAATGGCATCTACACTATCAAGACCTAATCCATCTTCACCAAATAGTGCCATATCATCACCAATTTCTTCAGGGCTCATATCTTCAAGGCCCAATCCATCAATGATTTTTACTTTTAATTCGTTTGTAGTTACCATAATAAAACTCCCTAATATTTTTGACATTATACCTTATATCTATTCAAAACCAATTTTTTTACCCACAGAACTTCTAAGAATTCTTTTATTGTTATGTATTTTACACGGTATATTAATACTTCCTAACTCTTTTTTAAGTGCTTCTCTTAAAGTTTTCATTTCGAGTGCTTGCTTAGATTCTACATAGATATCTAAAATTTCATCTTTTAATGCACTGTCATCTCTTCTTACACGTATAAGAACACTCTCAATCCCATTTAAAGATTCTAAAAGTGTTTCTATCTGCACCGTTGAAATTCTTTTTCCCGCTACTTTTACAAGACTTGAACTTCTACCTAGAAGTTTAAAATGCGTTGCATCAATGATTTCAATAATATCTTCTGTACGAAAAGGTAAATGTACATCCTCTTTTTTACCATTATGAATAATCTTTTTAGTCACCAAAGGAGAATCAATAGACAATTTATCATCTTCTTGAGAAATAGTCACAATGTCATAACTTTGTAAAATCTCTTCATCGTCTAATTTATAGGAGATAAGACCCGTTTCTGTTGAAGCAAAAAGTTGCATCACACTTGCACCATAGTGTGACTTAAATACTTTTGCCTCTTTGCTAGGAAGGGGAGCTGTGGAGGTAAGAAAAAGTGTATTGTCAAAACGTATCTCTTTTTTCATACGGTTTAACGCCTTAATAAAAATAGGGGTAGTCACCACTAACGTACCCTCTTTTTGGACTTCGATGGCTAACTCTTCTGGTAAAAAATTCTCTTTCACATAGATATCAATATCTAATTCATACGGTAATACTCCCCCAATATCAATACCATAAATATGTACAAAAGGTACTGTGGTCACTACCCGATTAAACGCTCTCTCACCCAATGTCTTGACTAAAGTCATCGCTTGCTGATAGGAGTTCTCTTTGGTTTTATAGACACCAGTTGGTGTACCCGTTGTTCCTGAGGTAAAGAATAACCACTGCATCTCTTTTTCATTTAAAAGTGCATTATCCAATCTTTTTACATAAGCATCAAGTGAGGGTTGGGACTTATCATAGATCACTTTAAACAAATTGTTTTCATAATGATAGAGTGCATCACTAAGCTGCTCAACTTTTGTTTTTGGGTCTTGAATACGTTCTATCTTGGTGTAACAATTTCTATCTAAATCAAATATTTTCATTTTTTCTCCCGTACAATAATAAAAAGATACTTCCTATACCTATGGTGATGACTAAGCCTATGGAATGTAATGCCTGTGTATGACTAAAAATTAATACCCCAAAGCCTGCAAATGTACTTAAAAGTGCATAGCTAATGGCTCTTCTAGTTTCATAATATGTTTTCGTATTATACATATAAACACCATAATCTATCGTCATAGCAAGCATAATAATCATAGAAAAAAGATGCATAATATTGACTTTACCTAAAAAGCTCAATGTTACTAAAACTATACTCAGTGGAAATAAAATATAGACTAAAGGATAAAGTATGTGTATGCCACTTACGATAAAGAGCATAATTAAAATAAAGCCTATAGAGATTTTTATAAATTTTAAAATGCTCTGCTTAGCATTTTGCATATCTTTTGATAATTGTGCAGTAATATTTAAAATTTCAATTCCTCTACCCTCTTCTACTTTGATTGATTTTGATAGGTATGCTACTGTATAATAACGTTGATGAAGCTTTACCATTTTAAAATTTTTCACACTTTCTTCACTAAGATTTGTACACGACATCTTCTCTATATTTGGGTACGCATTAGCAAAGACATTTTCTCTAAAACCAATCGATGAAGCACTATTTTCTATGGATTTTTTTAATAAATCAAAGTGATACATTTGGATCTCTTTTACTCTTTTTTGACAAGCCTTTTGACTCTTTAACCATTTACCTATGCTTAACATTTGAGGATATATTAATGTAAGTGATTCAACATGCTCTAACAATGCTTCTTTTGATGAAGCACTTAGTAAAAGGGTTTGATAGTTACTTTGCATCAACCCTTCCCTAAAGGTTTTAGAAAGTTTTAAAAGTGATACATTTTTATAATCTAAGTTACGTAAATCGTCGTCAAATTCAAGGGTTTGGCTACTATAAGCTAAGAGTAAAATTGAGAAAATAAAAAGTACAACAATACGCAAAGGCTTACGCTTTGCAAGAGAAGCATGCCTTTGCTTTTTTTCATTGTCTGGTACATCAAAAGAGAGATAAGGAAAAATAAAAGTAAAAATTAAATAGGAGCAAAGAAGTGAAACCGCTGCAAAAAATGCCAATTGATAAAAAAGTTTAATTTCAATAAAGGTAAAAATAACAAAGACGCCAAAAGAGGTTAAAAAACCAAAAAAGACTTTTTTCTCCCAAATAGGTTTTTTTTGTAAAAAAGATCCATGAAAATAGTAGTGAAATAGATAGTCAACTGAAATACTAGAAAGACTAATACCAAAAGCTAAAATAAGTAAATTGACTTCACCAAAAGCCCATGCACTGAACAAAATAGCACTCAAAACTGAACTACCTATGGCTAAGAGCGTATGAAACACCAAGCGATGATTTTTCAACATAACAAAATATAAAAAGAGTAAAAGAAAAGAGGCAAAGAGCATAATTTTTTGTGTATCTTCTCTAATATATGTTGAGTTTTCTACCAAAAAGAAAAAAGGTGCATAAACCATGAGCTTTTTTTCATTCTTAAAGAGTGTGTCTAAAGCATCATAAAGTATTTTAGCCTCTTTAGCAGAAGAGGTATCAATACTTGTTGTTGCTTTTAAAACATAGCCATAGCCTTCTAGTTTTAAATGTTTACTTGCATTTTTGTGTGGAAAAACAAAAAGTTCTAGTGGGTCATAGACATTAAGTGGTGTATAGATAAATGCACTTTTTAAAGTATCGTATGCCTCTTGGAGCTTTGCGTGCATACGCTCATGCGTCCATTGTGTCTGATTGAACTCCGATAAAAGATAGTAATTTTTTTGATAATAGTCCCTCTCTTCTTTAGTAGGAGCTAAAGAGAGTGTTGTTTGTGAGATACCTTCCATCTTATCTAATGACGTTTGAAAATATTTTAAACGCTTTAATGCCTTTTCATCAAAACCTTTCGTAGCAATATAGACAGAATTAGAAAGATTAAGTTTTTGGGTGACAGCAATTAAATCCATACTTTTTTGAGAAAAAAAGACCTCTAAAAAATGTGAAGAGAATTTTATTTGAGAAGAAAAAATGAGAAAGAAAGTACTTAGAAATAGAAAAATAAATAGATTTAAATGTTTCATCTTTTTACAATTTCTAAGGTATCATTGTTTTTCAGAAAAAGCTTAAATCGAAGTACTTTATCTGCTTTTGTCTCTACTTCAGCTTTTGTAAATAACTTTTTAAGCGTTTCACTAAATGTAATATGATAACCCTTTACAGTAGCAGTAAGCGTAAAATCTTTATTATTTTTTATCTCTTTATAATCACCTAAACGTATCATAATGTCAATAAACTGTTTGGTACGTTCTAGTGCTATACCTTTAAGATAATAGACTTTTCCAGATTTACCTTTGATACCTACCGTTTCATTTTTCTTGATAATTTCTTTAGCTTGAGGTGCAGTGTAAGTAATATGCACCTCTTTTTCTGCTACTTCTATAAAGCCACGCTTTGTAAATGTACTCTCTAGGGCATCTACATATTTGTTCTCTTCAAAGTGATAACTCTCAGCAAAAAGAAAAATATTTAAAAATATTAAGAAGAAGTATCGCACAATATATCCTTTTGTTTTTGCATAATCTCTTGTACATGTCGCATAAGTGCCAAGTCATTTTTAAATAATTCTGGGTAAATAGGATCAAGCATTTTTACATGTATAGTTGTTTTTTTAATAGTTTTAAAACAAAAACTTTTACGTGGTAGTATTTTGGTTAACCCTTCTATTACTACAGGAACAATAGGTCTATTGGTTTTTACTGCCAAACGAAATGCACCTCGTTTAAAAGGTGCAAGTTTTGCTCCCGTATGTCGGGTACCCTCAGGAAAAAATATAATATTATTTCCTAAAAGAAGCATCTCTTCAAATTCATTATAAATTTGACTTACATCATCTAAATTCTTTCCTGCAAAATATCTTACCCCTACTAAATCTGAAATTTTAGCCACAAAGGGAACGGCACCCAAATTAACCTTTGCCACCATCAAATGTTTTGAAATGAATGTACTTAAAATAGGATAATCTAAAATAGACTGATGTGTTGAGAGATATAAAGCACTCTTTGGTAGAGTAGAGGGGAGATCATACTTTACAACAATACGAGGTACCATAAAGAAAAAAAGCTTGTTAGTCAAGGCAAAACCTTTTTGAAAAAAATACTCAGGCTCTTTTAGAAATGTTTTTGTCAAAAGATAAAAAAGAAATGCAATAGGCAAAGAGACAAAAAGTAAACCAAAAAACAAAAAGTGTGAAAAACTACCGATAATACATTTTAATAGCATAGACTTTCCCATAAATAATTTGTGTAATTAAAGATACAAAAAACAAAATGTACCAACCTACAGAGGTATAAAACGCCCACAAGATATTGTCATCTATATAAATCATATAGATTTGTATGAGAGTATTAATCCCTGTGACAACAATCCAGTACCTATCTCCATTTTTAACAAACTCCTCCTCCTCTTTACTCAATCTTTTAGGGTAAAACTTTTGAGTAAACCCTAAAATCATATGTTTCTTACGATACGTTGCATCAATAAAGAGAAAAAAGAAAATAAATGAAAGTGTCACAGGCACAAACTTTACCACTTCTATAGACGAAAAATAGTTCGCCAAACTCAATGCAACAAGATAGATAGATGGCATAAGCATATCACGTCTATTGTCACTTTTAATATAAGAATATATGAAAAATCCAATAGCAACGAACAAATAAAATCTAACTACCCATACAAATTCAAAATAATGGAGTAAAATAACAAATACTGGTGCAAAAAGAAGTGACAATATGTTTGACATTTGTGTATACTACCTTATAAATCCACCACTAATATTTAACACTTCTCCTGTAATATAGTTTGCCTTATCGGCTAGGAAAAAGATAGACTCTGCTACCTCTTTGGCTTTTCCTATTCGTTTAAGAGGAATCTCTTTTTTCAATGATTTCAAATCTAAACCATCGGTTAATTCTGACTCAATAATACCCGGAGCCACTGCATTTACACGGATTTTGTATCGCCCCACTTCCAAAGAGAGTGCTTTGGTAAAGGCTATCATTGCACCCTTTGCAGCAGAATAATTGGTTTGACCCGCATTCCCAGAGATTCCAGAAATAGAGGCAACATTAACGATGCTTCCTTTTTTGTTGCGTATCATAGTTTGCACAATGGCTTTGGTTACATTGTAGGTTCCATTTACCGATGTTTCAATCACATCTTCCCACTCTTCATCTTTCATAAAAAAGAAAAGATTATCTTTAATAATTCCTGCATTATTGACTAAAACATCCACATCTAGTGAGCCTAGTTTTTCTACTACGGCTTTTTTATCTGTAATATCAAACCCTATAATTTCAGAGTTTTCTAAAGTTTCACAAAGGCTCTTTGCTTTTGCTTCTTGACTTCTATAGTGCAAATAGACAAAGTACCCTTGTGCGTGAAAATAGCGTGCAGTTTCAGAACCTATGTCACCTGTTGAGCCAGTGATTAGAACTTTTTTCATAAAAACTTACCTGCCACAAGCAATGCATTTACTTCTCTAATATCCAAATCACTGCGTCTATCTTCATCCATTACGTCAACTACTTCACGTATGAGTTTGTGGTTTTTTTGAAGATGAGAAGAGCACTTTTCAACCCCTCTAATGTCAACAGCTTGTGCCATACCAATAAACGCAATACTTAACATATTAGCAAGGTCAGGTAGTTGCTTCTCAAAATTGAGTGCGGCAGTGGTTCCCATACTTACTTTATCTTGATTGAGCGACTCTGTAGGACGAGAGTGAAGTGAAGCAGCAGAAGTATTCATCATTACATCAGCTGCTAGTGAACTTAGTGTAACTTGAATCAATTTTAAACCATGTTGTGTTGATTTGTTTTGAAGTTTTAGACTCTCCCCTAACCCTTTGTTAAACTTATGATCAATAAGGAGTGCAAACTCTTTGTCTAAAAGGTCTGCAACATTTCCTGCACAAATACGCATGCTATCCATTGCTTGAGCAATATATCCACCATAGAAATTTCCTGATGTATAGATTTTTCCATTAATATGGTCAATAAGAGGGTTGTCATTGACCCCATTAATCTCAATTTGAATCCACTCTTTTGCAACAGCTAAAGAGTCTTTTACTACGCCAAGCACTTGTGGAGCACAGCGAATAGAGTATCTATCTTGAATATTTTGTTCTTTCTCTAAATGAAAATTTTCATAGCGACTAAATGCTTGATGTGTTAACTTAGAGTCTTGACATTTTTCAAAAATATTTTGAGCAACACACATTTGACCAGAAAAAGGTTTACTTTCATGTACAAACGGCTCAAGGGGCGTGGTATCACAAAGTAAAAGTTCAAAAATTGAAGCAACAAAACTTTCCAT
>Ga0256843_1001296_pt1 | contig 19918 bp, 15 predicted proteins | sample AlvinellametaG_FD_191572 | JGI IMG/M metagenome (GOLD analysis project Ga0256843, IMG submission 191572) | Pompeii worm associated microbial communities from hydrothermal vent at the East Pacific Rise, Pacific Ocean - Alvinella | ecosystem: Host-associated > Annelida > Integument > Unclassified ... | reverse complement strand
ATAGAGTAGCTTTAATAATTCATTTTTATACCGGCTTATTAATGTTAAATCACAGCCGGAGATCAATGCTTGTATCTATTTGGCTTGCATTAGATACATGTCAATATTTTTGCCTTGTTTTGAATCGGGGTATTTTTCTTTGATAATTTCAAAGTATTTTTTGGCTTTAGCTTTATCTCCCAATTTTAAAGCAATTTTGCCTGCTTTAAAATAATACATAGGAGTTGTGAATTCATTATCTGAGGCTTTTGCAGCTTTTTCGTAGTATTTCAAGGCATCATCAAATTGCTCTAATTCAACAAATGCATCACCAATAGTACCTTTGGCCATAGGATTTAAGATAGCATCATCACTGTTAAATTTGGATAAATATGAAACGGCATTTTTATAATCACCGTTTTTAAAATAAATCATCCCGATATAATAGTTGGTGAGATTGCCGGCTTTGGTACCGGAAAATTTTTCATTGACTTGTAAAAAACCGTATTTGCCGTCGGCCCCGTTAAGGGCTTTGTCAAAATATTCTTTTATTTTGGTTTCATCTTCCTTTTCATTAAGAGCTTTATCAAAATAATTTTGGGCTGTTACCAAATTATTGATGGCTTCTTTTTCTTTGGGTTTGATAACGTTGTTGTCATACCACATATATCCGCCTACCAAAACAATAATGGCCAAAAGTCCGGTAAATATCCATTTTTGGTTTTTTTCTAAAAATTGTTCCAATTTGGAAGCTCCTTCATCCAATGAGGTAAAAACTTCAGCAGTGGTACTTTCTTTTGACAAGTATGATAAGTCGTCAGTTGTTTTCTTTTCTTTTTTGTATCCTTTCTTTTTATAGGTTGCCATAATATATTTTTCTTTTCAATGACTGCAAAGATAAGTTATTCCTTTGAAAAATTAAAATAATACAGAATGATTTTTTTATGAAGGTTTAATGATGTCCGGAATCATAGCCAGGCCGTCTAAGGTAAGTTTTTTGTCAAAGTAGTCAATTTGGGGTAAATGAGTTTTTAAAACACCGGACAAACCACCGGTTGCTATTACGGTATAATCATCTTTTAAATAATTTTTTATCGTTTTAATCATATGAGAAATCAGTCCGGTATAGCCGATGAGTACGCCATTTTGAATAGCTGTTTTTGTGTCGGTACCTAATGGAATTTCAGGTACTTCTAAGGGAACGCAATCTAATTGTGAAGCTTTATCATTTAGTGCATTGATGGCAGTTTTGATACCCGGAGCGATATTTACTCCGAGAATTTTACCGTTTTTATCTACTACGGTAAAAGTCAGAGCTGTTCCAAAGTCTATTATAATAGCATTGGTTTTATATTTGTGATAGGCTGATAAGGCATTGGCAACCAAATCCGTGCCGATTTCTTCCGGATTGGGAATAAAAATATCAAGCCGGGGATATATTTTTTTATCCAATATGGTTACGGGAACAGGGTTGAGTTCTTTCAGTACTTTTAGGTATACGTCTTTTAATTCAGGAACAACACTACTCAATATTTTGGCTTCCAAATGGTCGGGATTAATGTCGGCTTCCCACAATAAATTATTCAATTTTAAACTGTATTGATAAGCATCTGCTATTTTGTCGGTTTGAAATCGCCAAAGATGCGTCCATTCATCTTGCTCTTTGATTCCTACTACTATGTTTGTGTTTCCTATATCTGCTACTATTTTCATTAGTTTTTTCTTGTTAGGCTGGTTTGTAATATTTATTTTTTTCTACTTCATCGGTATCTCGATTACGACTTTGGTTCCAGCAGGTTGATTTTGTTCGTCATATAAATCGATAAATTCTATGTTGTATTGGTTACTGAAATTTTTAGAAAAATGTTTCAATCGTTCTTTGGATAGATCTATCCCGATGGATTTTCTTTTAAAGGTTCTGGATTTTTTTATTTCCATGGCTCTTTTTCGTCCAATGCCGTTATCTATAATTTCTATTACCAGATATTTGTTATTTTTAGGATATATATTGATGGTTAATTTTTTTTCTCCTTTTTTGGGTGATAATCCGTGCCATAGGGCGTTTTCGATAAAAGGTTGGGTAAGTAGCGGAGGAATTTTTATTTTTTCCAAGTCCAATTCATCCGATACATTGATTTGGAAATTGATTTGATTACTGAAGCGGGTATTTTCGATAGTTACATACATCTTTATCGTTTCGATTTCTTCTTTTAAACTGCTTTCTTTTTCAATGGATGATTGTAGAATACTTCGAATTAATTTGGCAAAAGTACTCAAATAACTCACGGCATCTTTGGGTTTATTTTGAATGATAAACATCTTGATTGAATTCAATGAATTAAAGATAAAATGCGGATTCATTCGGGCACGCAACATGCTTTGTTCCATGTTGATTAGTTTGCGTTGGTTATTGAGTTGACGTTGTTTGTAGTAAATTATAGCCGAAAATAAAAGCAACATACTCAGTAGCAGTAGTGAGGAAAAAGTTAATTTGGTACGTACGAGTTTCTTTTTAACCAGTTTGTTTTCTTCACCTAATTCTTTGATTTTTTCTTTGTTTTCCAGTTCTATTTGTTTGATGATTACATCGGCGACCAGTTGTCTGTTTTTTTCGTTTAGAATTTTGTTTTGTTCTTCGTTGTATTTTTTGTAATAATCCAAAGACTTATTAAAGTTTTTTTCTTTTTCGTATAACAGTGAAAGTTGTTGGTATGCTACTGCTGTTTGAGACGGAATTTTTTTATTAATGGCTATTTTTAAAGCTCTGTTGAGCAATTCACCTGCTTTGTCGTTTTGGCCGAGTTTCAGGTAAACTTTTGCCAAATTGATATATACATCGGAGATATAATATTCATCACCCAATTTTTGAGCGATTTTGATATTAGGTTCCATGATTGCCAGAGCTTTGTTCGGTTGATTTTGTTTCAAATAAATATTGCCGATGCTGTTATTACAAATAATTTTTCCCAATTTTGAACCTATCTGTTCATTATAGGATAAAGATTTTTTAAAATATTCCAAGGCTTCGTTGATTTTACCTTGTTTTTTTAAAATACTACCGATATTTTGATAATTGATAGCCAACCCCAGTTTGTTATTGAATTTTTTTTCAATTTCTAAAGCTTTTGTAAAATGTTTATATGCCAATTCTTCTTTTTGCAACAACAGATAGATATTTCCTATACTGTTGTGAGAAATAGCCATGTTTTCCAAGATTTCATTGTTTTTATGGGGATAATCCCGGGCTATTTGAAGGGCTTTGTTGTGGTATTCCAAGGCTGATTTAACAGCATCCATTCGCCGGTATACTACTCCTATCATATTTAAACTGTACAAGGTAAAATTAATATCATTTATTTCTTTTGACAATTTAAGTGCTTTGTTGTGATATTCAAGAGCTTTTGGATAATTGGCTTTAATCCGGTAGGTTTTTCCCAGCATATTGTAAGCAAAAATTTCACCTTGTAAATATTTATTTTTTTTACTTAATTCAATTAATTTTTTCATTTGCAGGCTGTCATAAGCTAATCCTGCCAATTTTTTTTCTATTTTTTGAAAAGATTTTTCTTGTTGTTCAACAAGTTGAGTGATATTTGGGTTAATGTTTTCTTGTGCCGGCAACTGGGTTTCCGGTAGAAAAAATATTAAAATTAATAAGTATGTCAGGCGTTTCATCGGTTTATTCTTTTGCTTTTTGCCAATACGCTTCCATTTCTTCCAAGCTCATATCTTGCAGTTTTTTGCCGGCTTTGGCAGTTTCTTTTTCTAAAAATTGGAAACGTTGAATAAATTTTTTATTGGTTTTTTCTAAAGCGGTTTCAGGATTTATACCTACAAATCTAGCATAATTAATCAAAGCAAACAAAACATCCCCGAATTCTTCTTCCATTTTTTCATGGTTTTGTTTATCTACTTCTTCTTTAAATTCGTTTATTTCTTCTAATACTTTTTCCCAAACTTGTTCTTTGGTGTCCCAGTCAAAACCTACACCTTTGGCTTTTTCTTGTATACGCATGGCTTTGACCATGGCCGGCAAGGATTTAGGTACACCTTCTAATACAGATTTTTTTCCTTCTTTGAGTTTGAGTTTTTCCCAATTTTCTTTTACTTCTTTTTCGTCGGCAACTTTTACATCTCCATAGATGTGAGGGTGTCGATATACCAATTTATCACTGATGGTATGAGCTACATCGGCAATATCAAAATCACCGGTTTCAGACCCTATTTTAGCATAAAATACAATATGCAACAACAAATCACCCAGTTCTTTCTTGATTTCTTCGGGATTTTTTTCTAAAATAGCATCAGCTAATTCGTATACTTCTTCAATAGTGAGATGCCGTAAGCTGTCAAAGCTTTGTTTTCGATCCCAAGGACAACCGGTGCGCAAATCATCCATGATATCCAACAAACGTTCAAGGGCTTTTAATTTTTCTTTTTTTGTATGCATTTTATCGAAGTTGTTTAAAATATTCAAAAGCTTTTTCGGCATAGGCTCCAAACCAAGTAAAGGCTTCACCTTCTACGATTATTACTTCTGCATCAGGAAAATATTCTTGCATTTCTGCTTGGTGGTTTTCTTTAAAAGGAAAAGGTTCTGAACACAATAAAATAATTTCGGGGTGCAGTTTTTGTAATTCTTCTATTTTTACCGTAGGATATCTTTTTTCGTTTTTTAGCAGATTTTCAAAGCCTGCATATTGCATCATTTGACTGATAAATGTATCGCCTCCAACACTCATCCATGGTTCTCGCCAGATAAAATAAAGGCTTTTTAAAGGTTTATGTCCGGCAAGTTTTTGCAGTTTTTTGTCTATTTTATCGTTTATTTGCTTACCTGTATTTTTTTTATCAAAGATTTCAGCTAAATCATTGATAAATCTTTTATTGCTTTTCATGTCGGATACTTCGGATACGTAAACCGGGGCAATTTTACGGAGTTCTTCTACGGCTTCTTTGGTGTTTTCTTCTTTATTAGCCAGTATAATATCGGGTTTTAGGGCTGCAATACGTCCTATTTTTATGTCTTTGGTACCTCCGATGATTTTTTTGGTTTTTTTCCAATTTTCCGGAAATTTGCAAAAACGGGTAATACCCACCACTTCTTTATCCAATTCCAAGCGGTGTAATGTATAGGTTATGGAGGGCACCAAAGAAACGATACGTTCGGGTTGTTTTTTGATTTCAATAGTTGTTCCGGTTGAGTCGGTAATATGTAATGGATAATGAGTCATTTGTTAGAGTTGTTCACCTTGAGCTTTTAGTTTTTCGGTATTGTCAGCCAAGCGTAGGGCATCTATAATTTTGTCGAGTTCTCCATTGATGATATTTTGCAAATCGTACAAAGTGAGATTGATACGGTGATCGGTTACGCGACCTTGCGGATAATTATAGGTACGGATTTTGGCTGACCGGTCACCGCTTGATACCATTGATTTTCGAAAGGCAGCATCGGCTTCCTGTTTCTTTTTGAGTTCGATTTCATAAAGACGCGAGCGTAATACAGCCAAGGCTTTTTCGTAGTTTTTGTGTTGTGACTTTTGGTCTTGGCACTGTGCTACAATTCCTGTAGGGATATGTGTTAACCGAACAGCAGAATAAGTAGTATTAACCGATTGTCCACCGGGCCCGGAGGACATAAATAAGTCTTTTCGAATATCATTAGGATTGATTTCTATATCAAATTCTTCTGCTTCCGGCAGTACCATTACTGTTGCTGCGGAGGTATGTACACGCCCTTGAGTTTCTGTTTGGGGCACACGTTGTACGCGGTGTACACCGGCTTCGTATTTCATGGTCCCGTATACATCATCTCCTGTTATTTTAAATATCATTTCTTTAAATCCGCCGGATGTTCCTTCGTTGTAATCCACTATTTCGGTACGCCAGCCTTTTTTATCGGCATATTTGGTATACATTCTGTATAAATCTCCTGCAAATATACTGGCTTCATCTCCTCCTGTGCCGGCACGTATTTCAACGATAACATTTTTGGCATCTTCCGGATCTTTGGGAATCAACATAAATTTGATTTCTTCTTCAAGTTCGGGGAGTTTTTCTTGGGCTTCTTCCAGTTCCATTTTTGCCATTTCAATCATCTCAGGATCTTTTTCATGGGTCAAAATTTCTTTGGCTTCATCTATGTTTTCCTGTAAGTTTTCATAGATTTTAATTTTATCGACTATTTTTTTCAGGTCTTTATATTCTTTGTTAAGGGCAATATATCGTTTTTGATCAGATATTATATCGGGTTGAATGATTAAATCGGATACTTCGTCAAAGCGGTTTTTAATCAATTGAAATTTATCTTTCATTCTTTATAGTTTTTTACAAAAATAAGAAAATAAAAAAAGCACCCGCAAAAGGGGTGCTTAAAAATTTGTATTCTGACGAGTTTTGATTAATAATTCCACATATCTTCTTCAAATTCTCGAATTTTGTCTTTTATTTTCTGAGATTCCAGAAGTTGTCTCAAAGCATTTTCATGAATATATTCTTTGATTTCTCTATCTCCGTATACATTATCTTCTTTATAGATAACTCCACTAAAACGACGAGCGTTGAGTAAGTGGTCATAATCTAACGGATGAGTTGTATTACGTGGGTTAAACGCGTAATATTCATGTAGTGTGAGGCGTGCATCCGGATAGAATACCCAGAATATTTCAACTAAGTCAGGTTCCATTCCTGCTGCCATACCTTTTGGGTCTATAGCTACCGGAGCTAACCCGATTAAACGATATTTTAATTCACCGTATTTGGCATCAAAATACCAAATACCTCTGAAGTGGTATTCTTCAATTAATTCTGAATTGACATGGATTTTGGTAATGTATTGTTCATCTACTATACCTTCGTCGGCTAATTGATCTTTACCGGCATCTGTGGTATCCACTGCTGACATTCTTTCTTCAATTTCATCAATTTTTAGTTTTTGAGTGAAATAAGTATCAGCGTATACTTTGGTAATTTTACCTGATTTAATACCGTGATATAAGGCATCAAACAACGATCGGACGTTTGGCATGGAAGCCAAGGTATCAGTAGGATAGTATAAGGGGAGATTAAATCTTTCATCCAAATCAACTCTTTCCCACACTTGCTTGCCCCATAATACATCTCTATCTTCGGTATAGGGATAGGGTAGAGGTAAACTATAATCCATTTTTTTCTGTTTTTCGTTTTTGAGTCCTATATCTGCCGGATCTTTGGCATTCAATATATTGAATTGCGCAAAAACCGAAGGGGTTAGGAACAATAGTGAAATAATTATTAAAACTCTTTTCATTTCGTTATTTAATTTAGAATGATCTTTTTTCTTGTTTGTCAAGTTTAGTTGATAACTTCAACAATTACTGGAGAAACTTTTTTGATGGGATATCCGGAGTTACCTTTTAAGAAGGCTTTGATACCAAAGATAGAAACGGTTTGTCCACGTTTAACTCTTCTGAGTAATTGTTTGGCTTTTGAATCAAATCTGGTTCCATTAACTTTTAAAGTCGGTTGTCCGGGTATTTTAACGTTAAAGCTTCTAACGCCTAATTTAATGTCAAAGTCAAAATCAGGTAAGGTAGCACCTATGGTTGATACTTCCAAGTTACGTTTAGGCATTTTAATCATACCACTTTCACCACGAACGGTACCTACCGGAGGCGGAATATTTTTAACACGGAATGTTTTACTGTCGGAAACAGTTTTTCCGTTAATTTTTCCGGTTACATTTATTTTAACTTCTTTACCTTTATATCTGGTAACATTCATTATGTATTTTCCGGGTCCTACCTTTTTGATACCGGGAGCTGATACCGATACTTTGTTGTCGGGCACACCGGGGAATGATATAGACATCGGATTATCAACACCACGATAAACCACATTCATTTTATCGGCTGAAATCACCGCACTATTGGGACGGGGAATAACAGCATAGTTAATTTTAAATTCCAATGGTACATCTTTACCGTCTTCCAAGAATACGATTTTACCTTTAACTTCTTTTTCTCCTACTGAACGAGCAGGTAAGTTAAGGTGTACATAACCGCCTTCCAATTCATCTTTTGTAAGTTTTCTGCCTCCAATTACAACTTCTTTAAAGTTTAGTGTATTATCTACACGTCCTAAGGCAACTTTACCGGTGACTTTTTCTCCGGGGAAGAAAGCGGTTTTGTCCAAAACAACAACCGGTTCGTAATTGGTTACCGAAATATCTTTTTTCATTTGACCACCGATGGCGGTATTTAAAATTTCGTTTTCGGTTGCTTTGGCTTTATTGACATAATTGTCAAGTTTAAATAAAGTTGCAACCGTAGGAAAACCTTCATAATTGGCTTCTAACCAAGGTTCAACTCTTTTGCCTTTTTTACCGTGTTTAACATCATCGGTATTGAAACGTTGATTGATGGTATTAACGATTTCTTTATTCAATGATTTATCATCAATTTTCAAATTAAGCAAATAATTTCTGTATTGGTCAATTTTATCTTCGAATTCTTTTCCTTTATTGGTGGGTTTACCTTTTTTGAAAAACATATTATCCACGGTACCGGAACCCGAAAGAAGTTCGTAATCTATATGTTCGGGAACTTTTCCTTCAAATTCTGTTTTAAGAATCTTGTTTTTTAGGTCTTTCATATATTGACTGAACTCTTTGGTTTTAGCTTCGAGTTCTTTTGCCATTTGATTCTTTTTAGCATATTTTTCGGGTTGTTCTTGTGCACTTTGTTCTAATGATGCAAGCAACTGAGCATTTGATTTATTTTTCATATTGGCTTCTGTTGAAATTTCTTCTGCGGATGTTCCAAAAGCGGACAATACCTTTTTGGACATTTGCAAAGCCATCATGGCGATAAAAACCAAATACATTAAGTTGATCATCTTTTGTCTTGCTGATAATTTACCTCCTGCCATTTAATTAGTTTTTTTAAGTTAATAATTTAATTTACTGTTAATTAAGATAAAAATAGATTGTTCTATTCTTTAACTTTCATGGCTGAAAGCATTCCACCATAGACATTATTTAAATTAGCCATATTTTGTTTTAATTTGGCCATATTTTCTTTTAATTCTTCGGCATAAGCGGCAGCTGCTTCGTTGGCAGTAGCATTTTTGTTTACGCTTTCCAATTGAACTTTATATAATGAATTTAAATTTTCCAATTGAGATGAAGCCAATGATAATTCTTCGGCATATTTTTTAGTGTGTTGGGCTGCATCGGTAGCCACATCCATACTTTTAGCGGCTTCGTGTAATTTGTTGATGCTTTCACCTAAGCTTCGCATTAAATTAGCATCCAATTTAGCTTCTTTAAGCATGTGGTCTAATTTTTCAGATAATTTGGCTTCCAATTCAGCTTCTGTTTTATCTTTTCTTTTTCTGGGAGCTCCTCCGGCTAATTCAGGATATACCAATGACCAGTCTAAATCATCTTCTTGTTTTTCAAAAGCAGAGAAGAAGAAAACCAAAGCTTCAACGATAAGACCAATCATCAAAAGACTGTCACCGTTAAAAGGGCCAAATCCCATGTGTAAGATTTTAAACATTGCTCCTAAGATAACGATTGAAGCACCTACACTATAAACAACGTGAAACAATTGTTTTTTAGTAAAAAATTTTCCTTTTGCCATAATTTAATAATTTTAATAGTTAATAATGTTCTGTATTTGTTGTATAATAATTTTTTAATGTCGACCTTTTTTGGCTAATTTTCTAGCGTTCACACCCATAAAGTCTTGTACACATCTGAATCCGATGTAACTTCTGGCAGAATCGGCATATTCATAAGCTCTGGAATGTACTTGGATAAAGTATTTTACATCTTTCCAAGAACCTCCTCTGATAATTTTTCTTTTATTGCTGTACTGATCAGTTGTAGGGTTAAATGATGCTCCAAAGTAATAAGAATCGGGATAAAATGATGAATTGGTCCATTCGGCAACGTTACCGGCCATGTTATATAGATTATAGCCATTGGGATTGTATGATTTAGCACGGGCTGTATAAACAGCTTGGTCGGCTCCATAATCTCCTCTAAGAGGTTTAAAATTGGCTAAAAAACAACCTTTTTCATTCATAGTATAAGGGCCACCCCAAGGGTAGTCATTTCCTTCCATTCCGCCTCGGGCCGCATATTCCCACTCTGCTTCGGTGGGGAGTCTAAAGCTATGAAGCGGTGCTCTTTTTTTACTTCTCAAAAACCAAGTCATTTTTTTGGTTCTGTAATCGGCAAATGCTGATGCTTGATACCAATTTACGCCAACAACCGGATAATCGCTATATGCATCATGCCAAAAATAATCTTCGTGCATGGGTTCGTTGTATGCATACAAGAAATCTTTTACCCAAACAGTGGTATCGGGATATACCGGAACAATTCTTTCTTTGATATGAGCTGAGCGTTTTTCACCAGTACGGGCAGCTTCGCCGGTATCATACCAGTGTAATTTGTATACAAATTTATTTACATCAAACATACGTTCGGCATCTCCGGTTTCTTCAATGGGGAGATACATAGAATCCATTACTTCGGCATAATATTCATCGGGAAATTTATTAGTATTATATATAAGAGGTACTTTCCAGTTTAACATTTTTCCTGCATTTTCATCATCGGGATTGCTCAAACTGCCGTAAGTATTCATCATATATTTATAGTAGGCATTCTTAACGGTATCAACGTTTTTAAACATATATTTTCCAATACCTTTTTTAGGAGTAGCCTCCATTTCTTCGGCTAAAACAGCTAATTTATAACGGATTATCGAATCGCGAACATAATTGACAAATTCGCGATATTCCGCATTAGTAATTTCTGTTTCATCCATATAAAATGCCCGAACTGTAACAGTTCTGGTAGGAGCGTTTAAGGCGTATTCCTTGTCTTCATTTTGTTTACCCATAATAAAGGCTCCTCCCGGAATTAAACTCATACCATAAGGTTGATAAGGATGCCAAGCGTGTCCTTTAACGCCGACAATTTCTCCTCTCTGATAATTATTTCCACATCCGGTTAATAGACTCGCAATGACAGCGAAAATAGCTATGACTTTTTTCATAAATATATGTAATTTGATATATTGTGTTTCTTGTATTTTTCAGTGCACAAATATAAAAATAAAAAATAATGTAAAACAAATTTTTATTATTAATATTTGTATGAGAACTATATTGCTAAAAATTAAGTTCGTTTTTGTTAATAATTGTATTTTTATAACTAATTTTTGAATTATTGATATTATTTGAATTCTATAAACTTATTTTATTTATGATTTGATAAATGCGTTTTGTAAATTTTAACTCTAATGCGGCGTAATAATCTTTTTCATTGCATGAGAATAATTTATTTTTCTCTTTCATTTCGGGTATTTCCACCCACCATCTTTCTGTTTTCGGATTTTTATAGAAATTTAATTTCATAATCTCATTATCAATGATGAATTTTATCAGTTCCTTTTTATCGATTAACGGATAATCGGGTTGATAGGTGTTTTTTCCTTCAATATAATACCAAATCATTTGTGCGATTAGGTTTGAACCGGTATGATTTTTATCGAAAAAAGGATTGTACTCAAAAATTCCCAGAATATTATTTTGAACGGATATTCCGGCCATCCGGGTGAGCACACAAATTTCTTGTCCGCTGAACCCATTAGGGTGGCTGTTTTTTTGGGCCGGCATGTCAGCATTTCTTATCACTCCTGTATCGATACTGACAATATGTGCATCTCGGATATCCGGTTCTACTTCATATAAATCCTTTTGTACCTCTCCTAATTTATAATATTCTACATACAATTTGTCAAAAATGTCAAATTTTGAGGGGTGATTATAATAGGTCTGCACCCCAATCAAACTCAGATTATGCAATAGTGATTGTTCATTAGTCAAAATGTCTGTCAGATAATTTTCATTATCGGGTGTTGATTCATAAAGTACACTATCTATAATCGCATCTATAACGCACAGATTGTAGGCTTTATTGTGTAAATCATAAATTTTCGTCAATATATGTGTGGTTTCTTGAGAACCTCCTATGATTATCAATGATTTACCGGAAATAATTATTTTTTCAACAATTTCAGACAGTTGCGAATAGGTGGTTTTTATATCGTCTGATATTTTAATATTACCTAAATCAACTATTTTTTTTTGCCATTTTCCGGGAAAGAGTTGATAAAGGGCTTTTCTTATTTCACCGGGTGCAAAGTTGGTGCCTTCATTATCGATGCTGTTTTGGTCCAAAGGAACTCCAAGGATAAAAATATCTGCTTGTGACACATCCGGTTGGTGGTGAACGGTGTGTATGTCAATATCTCCTCCAAGCCATCCGTAATCTTTGAATTCTTGAATGTCGAAATCAAGTTTAACAGGTTGCAGTAATGAATACATTTATTTAAGAATCTTTTTGGCTTCTTCTAAATTGATACTTTCCGGATCTGTGCCTTTGGGTAACATGATTTTTTTCTTTCCTTTGACGACAACCAGGCGCCCCCATCTTCCTTTTTGCAAACTGATACCTTCGTCTTTCCAGACTTTTATCATTTTGTCTTTTTCTTTTTGAATTTTATTTTCTATGAGTTCAACGATATCTTTTTCAGATAGATTATCAAAATTATATTTTTTATTAACATTGATAAACATGTCATTCCATTTGATAAAAGGGCCGAATCTGCCTTTGCCTTTGAAAACCGGTTTGCCTTGATATTCGGCTATGGGTTCTTCGTCTTTTAATTTTTTTTGAATCAATTCAATGGCTTCCGGAAGTGTGATACTTACCGGGTTGATATTTTTGGGAATAGATATAAATTTATTATTATATATAATGTATGGGCCGTATCTTCCGGTGGCTATTACGACATCTTTGCCTTCATATTGACCGATGTTCTTGGGAAATTCAAACATGGAAAGGGCTTGCTCCAAGGTGATATCATTTAAACTGATACCGTGTGGAGCTCCGGCAAAACTGGGTTTTTCGGTTTCATTTGATTCGCCAATTTGCACCAGTGGACCATATTGGCCGATTTTTACATATACATTTTTTCCGGTTTTAGGGTCGGTTCCTAATAGTCGTTCGCCTCGTGCGCGTTCTGCTGTTTTGGAAACATTTTCAACGATGTGATGAAATTTTTCGTAAAATTCTTTCAGCGTTGTTTTCCATTCTTTTTTTCCTTCGGCTATTTTGTCTAATTCTTCTTCAATATTTGCCGTAAAATTGTAATCTAAAATATGATTGAAATGTAAAGTTAAGAAATCATTTACCACAATTCCTATGTCGGTAGGAACCAATTTGTTTTTTTCGTACCCGTATTTTTCTTTTAAACTTTTTTTGGAGATTACTCCGTTTTCCAGAATCCATTTATCTATTTTTCTTTCTTTGGCAGGAATGGTTTTCTTTTCAACATATCCTCTTTTTTGGATGGTTGAAATTGTGGGGGCATAGGTTGAAGGTCGTCCGATGCCTAATTCTTCCATTTTTTTAACCAATGCGGCTTCATTGTAACGGGCCGGCGGACGTGAAAATTTTTGAACGGCTTCAATATAATTATTGATGAGTTTTTCACCTTTTTCCAATTTGGGAATTTGTGATTTTAATTCGGCGTCATCATTGTTGTTATCTTTGGCTTCTTGGTAGAGTTTTAAAAATCCGTCAAAAACGATAACTTCTCCTTTGGCTATAAATTGGTTTTTATTTTTATTGTTGTCAATTTTAAGGGTTGTTTTATCAAGCAAGGCATCTGCCATTTGTGAAGCTACGGTTCTTTTCCAAATCAAATCGTAAAGCCGGTTCATGTCATATTCGGCATTGATGGTTTGGCGCGACAGGATAGTGGGACGAATGGCTTCATGAGCTTCTTGTGCACCTTTTGATTTGGTTTTGTAATTACGAATTTTACTGTATTTTTTTCCAAAATTTTCAGTAATCATGGCTGCTGCTTGCTTTTGCGCATCTTTTGAAAGATTGACACTGTCGGTTCTCATATATGTAATGTATCCGTTTTCATATAGTCGTTGGGCCAACATCATTGTTTTGGATACACTAAATCCTAATTTGCGCGCAGCATCTTGTTGTAGGGTAGAAGTGGTAAAGGGGGGTGCCGGTGTTTTTTTGGAGGCTTTGGTTGTGATATCGGCAACTTTATATTCTGCTCCGTTTATTTCTGTAAGAAATTTTTCAACTTTTTCTTCGGTATCAAAATCTTGATCTAGATAAGCATTAAAATTTTGGTGATTTTTATTGGCAAAATTTCCGGTTATTTTATATTTTACTTCCGGTACATGTTTTCTTATTTCATTTTCTCTTTCAACGATGAGCCGTACGGCTACTGATTGTACCCTTCCGGCAGATAGTCCTTTTTTTACTTTTCGCCATAGTACCGGAGACAATTCGTATCCCACCAATCGGTCGAGTAAACGTCGGGCTTGTTGGGCATTTACCAAATCGTAGTTGATATTTCTGGGATTTTGAATGGCATTTTTGATAGCCGATTCGGTTATTTCGTGAAAAACGATGCGTTTGGTATTTTCGTCTTTTAATTTCAATTGATTGAGCAAGTGCCATGCAATGGCTTCTCCTTCCCGGTCTTCATCACTTGCCAGTAATACTTCATCTGCTTTGGACGAAAGTTTTTTTAGTTGGTCTATTACTTGTTTTTTATCTTTGGAAGCGATATATTTTGGGGTAAATGTTTCTAAATCTATACCTATTTCTTTTTGGGGTAAATCGGCAATATGTCCGAAACTGGATGCTACTTCATAATCTTTTCCCAAAAATTTTTTGATGGTTTTTGCTTTGGCCGGCGATTCGACAATAACTAACTTTTTGCCCATATAATTTTTTTTTTGCAAAGGTATAATAAAAATGAAAACAAAAAAATAAAGTCGAAGTTTATACTCCGACTTTATTTTTAAAACGTTTTAAAATCCTATTAATTTACAGGTCTTCTGAATGATTTTTTAATAGATTTATTTCCTACTCTTGACATGGCGCATCTAAATCCAATATCATTTCGGGATAAATATTGCGGATAGAATCTTCTTTGAGCAGGGTTTAGCCAATAAGCTCTGTCTCTCCATGACCCTCCTTTGATCACGCGTACTTCATTGTCAACCAAAGTAGTTCGGTTATCCGACTTGTCGTAATTTTTAACCAAGGTGGTCGAGTCTGCATAAACTTCGTGTTTAGGCGCATTATACATTCTCAAGTTGGGATCTTCTGCAATTTCTTCTTTGTCTTTGATGTAATTTCTGGAAGATTCTACATCACCGTCACGGTAGTCTCTGTTATCGGCTCTGTCAAAGTTTTGACGCAAATATAATTCGTTATCGTCTACTTTGACTTTTCCTGGAGAACCGGGTAATTGGCTAACGATGATTTTTCCGTTAGGCAAGGTGTCCATAGGTATTGAATCAGGTGTAATGACTACTAATTCACCATCTTCGTTAAAGGCTTGTTTGGTGTAGATGTTACCTCTGTAATAATTGAAATCATTAGCTTCATCATCAATAATTTGACGATATACATCGGCTACCCATTCGTTAACGTTACCTGCCATATCATATAAACCGAAATCATTAGGCGGGTATGATTTAACCGGAGCGGTTATATCAGCAGCATCGTCAGACCATCCGGCTAATCCGTCATAATTTCCGTCATCGATTTTAAAATTAGCCAATTCTTTTCCTTGATTTTTTCCTTTTTTTAAGATACGGGTACTGTAGCCTTTCCAAGGATATATTTTTCTTCCTTTTAAGGTGTTGTATTCTCTTAATCCGATATCGGATTTAGCGGCATATTCCCATTCAACTTCGGAGGGTAATCTGTAAGAAGGAAGAATAATTCCGGATGAACGGTTGACTACGTTTAATAAGGTATCGTTTTTTCTTCTTTTTTTACCTCTGTTATACATATCGGTATTACCGCCGAAAGCCAATTCAGGCGAGGTTAAATAAGTTTCGGTACTGAAAAGTTCATCGGCATTCGGATGAAGCAAAGCTTCTTTATTGAGTTTGCCGGTTTTGAATAAAAGATATTCATTGACTCTGTCGGTTCGCCAGTTACAATATTGTACAGCTTGAATCCAGTTAACGCCTACTACGGGATATAAGGCATAAGCAGGGTGACGAAGATAGTTGTTTACCAAGTCTTCGTTGTATCCCAAAGGGGTACGCCAAACCATGGTGTCGGGCAAGGCTCCTTTGTAGATGTTTTTATAACTTTCTTCATCTGTAGGGAATACTTTTTTTAACCAATCCAAGTATTCAAGATACATTAAATTAGTTACCTCTGTTTCGTCCATATAAAAGGAACGAACGTGTTGTTGATTAGGCGTATTGTTCCAATCGTTCATTACGTCGTCTTCCACTTCACCAAAAGTAAAAGTACCTCCTTCGATAAAAACCAATCCCGGGGCGGTAATTTGATTTTGGTATTTAGGCGTAAATTTGTATCCTCCTTCTTTACCCGTCATAGGTCTGCCTGTTCCTCTGGAACGTTTGTAATCACTAGGGCCGGATGAACATCCGGTAAATGTAAGTCCAACTATTGCAATTGAAAAGAGGCTGATTAAAAATCTTTTTTTCATGCTGATATCGATTTATTTTTTTAATTATAATTAAATTCTAATTCGTGTAAATAACAAATGCAAAGATAAAATTAATTTTTATTGTTGCAACAATACAAACTTTTTTTTTCAAATTTTATTGTATTAACTGTTTAATGTTTTTTCTTTTTCTGAGTTTTCTTCAATACTTTCAATAAAATTACCATTTTCATCAAAATGATTCAAAAACTCTTCGTCTTCGGGATATATTTTTACGAAATTTTTATTTCCATACTTTTCTTTTAACTTATGGCTGTAAAAAAAGGATAGAATCATGCCGCTTATAAAGCCCGAAAGATGCCCTTCCCAAGAAATTCGGTCAACAATAGGAAACATGTACCATATCAATCCCCCATATAAAAAAACAATGATTAATGAAACGGCAACCAAACGGTAATAACCGATGATAATCCCTGAAAAGAACAAAAATGAAATCAACATATAATTAATACCACTTATACCGATATGATATGATTCGCGTCCTAGAATCCAGGTTCCCAATCCGGTTAACAACCATCCGAAGAACAATATTTTCCAAGCAACACTTTTGTAGTGGTAAAATAAAAATGAAGTCAATACAAACAGAGGTATACTATTATTAAATATATGTTTTAAATCAGCGTGTAAAAAAGGCGAAAAAAGAATTCCTTTTAATCCTTTGTATTTGTGTGGGTAAACACCGTATTGATCTAAGTTGAGCTGAAAAGCCTTGTCTATCCAAAATGTTATCCATATTGTAAATAAAAACAGTAGTGGATATAGAAAATAAGGAGGCAAAGGACGAAGTTTTAAACCCATTTTTTTCGTTTAGAATTATTCTTTCAAGGATTATTCCATTTTTTTTTTAAGTTAATTTGTCAGTTGGCCGGTGGGTATCTTATAATACTTTTGTAATTTTGTCGCAATTTAATAAATTTTTGAATTTTGCCGGTTCATCGGCTAATCGATTAAATACATATTATGCAAAGACTCAGAAAACCTCATTGGTTAAAGGTGAAATTACCTTCGGGTGATAATTTTAAGGAATTGAGAGATATTGTTGAAACTCATAAATTGCACACCATTTGTAGTAGCGGACGTTGTCCTAATATGGGTGAATGTTGGGGAGATCGTACGGCTACATTTATGATATTGGGAAATATTTGTACGCGTTCATGCGGTTTTTGTAATGTGCTTACCGGAAAACCTTTGCCTGCCGATTTGGCAGAACCTGAAAAAGTAGCCGAATCCATTCGCTTAATGGGAGTAAAACACGCTGTTATCACTTCTGTTGATCGAGACGATTTGCCCGATGGAGGTGCCGAAATCTGGGCCATGACTATACGTAAAATCAGAGAATTGAATCCCGGTATAACCATGGAAACTTTGATTCCCGATTTTCAAGGCAAAGAAGAAATTTTAGACATTATTATACATGAAGCTCCCGAAGTGGTTTCTCATAATTTGGAAACCGTTCGTCGTTTAACCCGGCAAGTGCGCAAACAAGCTAAGTATGACAGAAGTTTATCGGTTTTGAAATATTTAAAAGAAAACGGAATTAATAGAACTAAATCAGGAATTATGTTAGGATTGGGTGAAACCCAAGAAGAAGTATTGCAAACCATGGAGGATTTACGCAGTGCAGGAGTGGATGTAATGACTATCGGACAATATTTGCAACCTTCACCTAAACATCTGCCTGTTAAACGTTATCCACATCCGGATGAATTTGCTGAATATGAAAAAATAGGTCTGAAAATGGGATTCCGTTTTGTCGAAAGCGGACCTTTGGTGCGTTCGTCTTATCATGCTCATAAACATATAAATTAGTAGCTAGTAGCTAGTAGTTAGTACTTAGGGGCAGGTTGTTGGTGTTTAATGGTTTGTATTTTATTCCCCAATATTTTGTATATTTCCTATATAAAACCTGTTTAATAGCGAAGTTACAAACTTCGCTGAGCCATGTTTTTTATGTATCTGTGTGTAAAAGTGAACTTTTTAATGTAAATTTGATTTTTAACCATAACTTTTTTTCAATGTCCAATAAAGAATTAGACTTGGCATGGAATTTTGTCAATTACACCAACCGTAATGTCTTTTTAACAGGTAAAGCAGGTACCGGAAAAACCACTTTTTTACATCGTTTATCACTTGAATCATATAAACGAATGGCAGTAGTAGCTCCTACCGGAGTAGCTGCTATTAATGCGCGGGGAGTAACTATTCATTCTTTTTTTCAACTGCCCTTTGGAATACAATTGCCCGATGGAGAACAAGGTGTGATTCAAAGAGAAAGCAGAAGAAAATTCAACAAGAAAAAAATTGATTTAATACGTTCGTTGGATCTATTGGTTATCGATGAAATAAGCATGGTACGGGCGGATATGTTGGATGCCATTGACCGGATTCTCAGGCAGTATAAAAATAAAGATAAAGTATTTGGCGGGCTACAAGTTGTGATGATTGGTGATTTGCAACAGCTATCCCCTGTGGTTAAAGAACAAGAATGGCAATTATTGCGCAAATATTATGAAACACCCTATTTTTTTAGTAGTAAAGCTTTTCAATCAGCTCAATCGGTTAATATTGAGCTCAAACACATATACAGGCAACAAGAGGAAGAATTTATTCAAATATTAAATGAAGTAAGAGAAAATAAATTAAGTGAGAAATCTATTAATATCCTTAACAAAAGATATATTCCGGATTTTGAACCTCCGGCCGGTGAAAAATACATTTTATTGACTACTCATAATTATAAAGCGGATAAAATCAATCGTGAAAAACTAGATGAAATCGACGAAAAAACCTATTATTTTCATGCTTATGTGGAAGGTTATTTTCCTGAAAATGCTTTTCCCAATGATGAGAAATTAGCTTTAAAAAAAGGTGCACAAGTGATGTTTATAAAAAATGACAGTAGTTACGATAAACGGTATTTTAACGGTAAAATAGGTGAAATTACTTATATTGACAACAAAGAAATCAGAGTGATGTGCCCCGGAGATGAACAAGAAATAGAAGTAACCCGTGAAACATGGGAAAATATTTCTTATGAATTAAATTCCTCTACCGGAAAAATAGAAGAACAGGTTAAAGGGAGTTTTTCCCAAATCCCCCTTCGTTTGTCATGGGCCATAACCATTCATAAAAGTCAAGGATTGACCTTTGATAAGGCGATAATTGATGCGGAGATGTCTTTTGCTCACGGACAGACCTATGTGGCTTTGAGCCGTTGCAAAACTTTGGAAGGTCTTGTTTTAAAAACACCGGTTACTTCAACTGCCATTATCAATGACCGTCGTGTAAGCGGATTTAATCGCTATGTTGCCGAGCATCAACCTGCCGATGATGAACTTTTGCAA
>Ga0256843_1001295_pt1 | contig 19923 bp, 17 predicted proteins | sample AlvinellametaG_FD_191572 | JGI IMG/M metagenome (GOLD analysis project Ga0256843, IMG submission 191572) | Pompeii worm associated microbial communities from hydrothermal vent at the East Pacific Rise, Pacific Ocean - Alvinella | ecosystem: Host-associated > Annelida > Integument > Unclassified ... | reverse complement strand
AGCCGCGACCGGCAGATGGAGCTGGTGGAGCGGTTCGGCCTGAAAGATTACGAAAGCCCCGGCGGCGGCTGCCTGCTGACCGACGCCAACTTCGCCATCAAAATCCGCGACTACGTCCAGTACGACGAGCACTTCGGCATTCCCGACATCCCGGTGCTCAAATGGGGACGCCATTTCCGGCTGCCGGGCGGCGCGAAAATGGTCGTCGGCCGCAACCGGGAGGAGAACGAGAAGCTGCAGGAGATCGAGAACGACAAGTTCGTCCACATCAAGACGGTCGGCATTCCCGGTCCGCATACCCTCCTGTCGGCCAACGCCTCGCCGGAAGACCGCGATTTCGCGGCCCGCGCCATCCTGACCTACTGCAAAACGGACCCCGAGGAGACCTACACCCTCGATTTCGGCGGGGAAACGGTCGAAACCCGGCCGCTCGCCTCCCGGGCGGAAGCGGCGAAATACTCCCTCCTCTGAGCGGAGGCTAACCTCCGCTTCTGTACAATGTCCGCATGCGAATCCTGATCCTTTTTTTCCTGCCGATGCTGCTGGCGGCGTCGACGCTGCATCTGGCCACTTCGTCGAACCCCTCGCGGATCAACCCCATCATCGCGACCGATTCGGCCAGCGGCGAGATCGCCGGATTCATCTTCAACGGCCTCGTCAAGTACGACAAGGACGGCAAAGAGATCGTCGGGGACCTGGCGGAATCCTACCGTTTCGAGGACAACCGGACCGTCGTCTTCCGCCTGCGGCGCAATGTGAAGTGGCACGACGGGGCCCCGTTTACGGCGCAGGACGTCGTGTTCACCTACGACATCATCAACGACCCTTCCGTCGTGTCGCCCTACACCTCGACGTTCCGGATGGTCGAGTCGGTGACGGCGGTCGACGACCATACGGTGAAAGTCGTCTACAAAGAACCCTATTTCAAGGCGCTCGAAACCTGGGTGATGGGCATCCTGCCCAGACACCTGCTCGAACACGAAAAGAACATGATGAGCAGCCCGTTCAACCTGCACCCCGTCGGGACCGGCCCCTACCGGCTGGCGAAGCTGGAGTTTTCCAAAAGCATCGAACTTGAAGCCTTCGACGGCTATTTCGAACACCGTCCGGGAATCGACCGCATCTCGTTCCACGTCATTCCCGACCCCATGACCCGGTTTCTGATGCTCAAGTCGCACAGGATCGATATCGGCAACCTCGAAGCGATGCAGCTCGAACGGCAGGTCGGAAAGGAGTTTTTCGACCGTTTCCGCATCATCGAGGAGATCTCGCACAGCTACACCTATCTGGGATTCAATCTGCGGCTCGAAAAGTTCAAAGACCCCCGGGTGCGGCGTGCGCTTTCGCTGGCGGTGGACCGGCAGGAACTGGTCGATATCCTGTTCATGGGACACGGCCGGGTCTGTACGGGCCCCTTTCTGCCCGGAGGCGCGGCGTTCAACGCGGAGGTAAAGGCGCCGACGCCGGACCTCGAAGAAGCGAAGCGCCTGCTGAAGGAAGCCGGGTACGACGAGGCGCATCCGCTGACCTTCGAGATCGCCACGTCCAACTCCAGCTCCGTCCGTCCCTACGCCGCGCAGATCATCCAGTACCAGCTGGCGAAGATCGGCGTGAAGGTGACTCTGCGCATCATGGAGTGGCAGGCGTTTCTGAACATGGTCGTTTTTCCGCGGAAATTCGACACGGTGCTGCTGGGATGGTCGCTGTCGCTGACGCCGGACCCCTATCTGCTGTGGCATTCGGACAACGACAAGCCCGGCGCGTTCAATTTCGTGGGCTATCACAACGCCGGGGTGGACGCCCTGATCGACCGGATGCAGCGGACGGTCGACCGCGGAGAACTGTCGAAACTCTGGCGGAAGATTTTCGCCGACGTGGTGAAAGACGATCCCTATCTGTTTCTCTACATTCCCAACCAGATCACGGTCGTCGACAAGCGGGTGCGGCATGTCGAACCGGCGATCAACGGGATCTGGCACAACTACATCGACTGGGAGATTTCGCCGGAATGACGGCCTGCAGGGGGCTTTAACCATAAAGGTCAGCTCCGAAAACTTATGATAGAATAAGCGCAACAGAATTTTTCAGCCAAAAGCGAGCACGACATGCAGTCCGACGTCACAACCAATCTCATTATTCTCAGCATCGTTGCCATTGCCCTTTTCATCCTTCTCGCAATGGCGGTACGCGAACGCCGGCGTCGGCGCAGAAAAGAGGCGGTGATCGTTCAGAGCGGCGCGGCTGTCAAGCCCAAAGAGGAGCGGCTTTACGAATCGAAAGATACGATTCCGAAACTGCCGCGCAACGAAACCCTCTATCAGATTCTCAAAAACGGGACCCTGACGACGAACAACATTCTTTTCGATCTCAACTACGTTCTCGACGAGGTGGCGGCACTGTTGAGGGCCGACGTACATTCGGAAAAAATCGAACTGCTGTTCGACATCGACAGCGACATTCCGCCGCAGCTGATCGGAAGCCCGAAGCGCCTCAGCCGGATTCTGATCAACCTGATCGAAAACGCGATCCGTTTCACCAAAGAAGGGGTCGTGACGCTGCAGGTGAAAATGGTACGCAACAACGGAGTGGACTGCGTACTGGAATTTGTCGTGAAAGATCCGGGCAAGGGAATGACCGAAGAAGAGATCGCCGCACTGAAGGTCGATCCCGCCGAACGGATGGAAAACGGTCGGATGCCGCTGAGTTTCTATGTCGCCAACGCACTGGTCGAGTCCGAAAAAGGCAGCCTGCAGGTCGAGAGCGCCCTCGGCCGCGGAACGGCCATTACGTTCGACATCCATTTCAAACTGCCGCAGCGGCACAAAAAAATCCGCCGCCGGATTCCTTCCGGAGAGTGCGCGAACCTCCGGGTCGCCGCGATTTCCCGGTTCGAGGAAACCGGAGAACTGCTGCGAAAATACATCGAGCCTTTTGTAAAAGAAGTTATGACACTCCGGGCGACGGCGACTCTGGACGACGCGGACGCGTTTCATACCTACGACCTGGTGATCGTCGACCACCATCTGATCGACGCCGCGTTCGCTCACGGCCTGAAGGCCGAAGGGATCTGGCTTATCGCGCTGCAGAGCATTCTCGACACGTCGGGCAACGACCGGCAGATTCACTACGCGGCGGATTATCTGCTGTCGATTCCCTTCACCCAGACGCACATCATCGAAATGCTGACGGTTTTTTACGGAGAAGAGACCGAAGAGGTTTCCGAAACGGCGCCGGAAAAAGAAGAGAGCGGAAGTGTTTTCGACCATTTCGTCAGCGATGCGGATATCCCGGTCGCCTCGAGCGTCAGCAAGAAGGACTTTCATGTCTTTATCGGCTCCAAACTGCTGATCGTCGAGGACAATCCGATCAATCAGCGGGTGATCAGGGGCCTTCTCGGCGACAGCGGCATCCAGCTATATTTCGCCGAAAACGGCCTCGAAGCGCTGGAAGTGCTCGAAGAGGAAGCGCCGTTCGATCTGGTACTGATGGACATCAACATGCCGGTCCTCGACGGGATCGAGACCACACGCCGGATCCGTGCGCAGAAGCAGTATGACAAAATGCCGGTCGTCGCCTTTACGGGACTGAATCTGCAGGATCAGATCGAGAAAATGAAAGAGGCGGGAATGAACGCCCACATGGCGAAGCCTCTCAACATCGGCCGGGTCTATTCGGTCTTCAACCACTTCCTTCCGAAGGTCGCTTCCGGCGACGGCAAATGACCATTCTTTTCGATCTGGACGGGACGCTGATCGATTCGACGGAAGCGATTCTCGAGAGCTTTCACCGTTCCTTTCGTCTGCTGGGCGGAAAAACGCCGGACGACGGGGCGATCAGGGCCCTGATCGGTCATCCCCTCGACCACATGTACCGGGACCTCGGTGTCGATCCGGAAAAGGTCGACGCCTACGTGCAGACGTACAAGGAGCACTACCGCGTCATTTCCAGAGAAAAGACGGTTCTGCTGCCGGGCGCGCGTGAAGCGATCGAAGCGGCGGCGGCCTTCGCGCGGCTGGGAATCGTCACGACCAAGACGGCCCGTTACTCCCGGGAACTGATGGAGCATTTCGGCGTGATGGACGCTTTCGAGGTGCTGGTCGGGCGCGAGGACGTCGAACACCCCAAGCCCCATCCCGAACCGGTGCGCCGGGCGATGGAAAAGATGCGGGCGGACGCGGCGGAATGCTGGCTGATCGGGGACACCCGCCTGGACGCGGGAGCGGCCCGGGCGGCGGGGATCGGCTGTGTCGGCGTCCTCAGCGGATACGACCGTGAAGAGGACCTGCGCCCGTTGACGCCCCACATAAAAGCCGATGCTCTCGAAGCGGTGCGTTTTCTGGGCCGGAAGGGCAGAAACGTTACGTTTTGAACCCTTTTTTTTCTCCCCACTTTCAGAAAGCTGCGTTTAAGAGCAACTGGTTTAGAATACCCTCTACCTGAGAATGGCGTATTGCATCGGGACGATGACAAGACGATGCTGTTCTTAATTTAACGGAGGAGAATCCATGCTCGAGATCAGATGGCACAGCCGTGCAGGACAGGGCGCCGTCACCGGCGCCAAGGGACTGGCGGACGTTGTATCAACCACAGGAAAGCATGTGCAGGCGTTTGCCTTTTACGGCTCGGCCAAGCGCGGTGCGGCGATGACGGCATACAACCGCGTCGACGATGAACCGATCTTAAACCATGAAAAATATATGAATCCGGACTATGTCTTCGTTATCGACCCGGCACTGGTCTATACGACCGACGTCACCATCAACGACAAACCGGACACGGTCTACATCATCACCACCCACCTGAGTACGGACGAGCTGATCGAATCGCAGCCGAAACTGGCGGGCAAGAAAGTCTATACGGTCGACTGCATCCGAATCGCGCAGGAAACCATCGGCCGGGCGATCCCGAACACGCCGATGCTCGGCGCGTTCATGAAGATTTCCGGGATGTACGATATCGAGTTTTTCAAAGAGAGTATGAAACGTATTCTCGCGAAACTCCCGCAGAAAATCGTCGATGCGAACATGTTGGCGATCCAGCGTGCCTACGACGAAGTGAAATAAGGAGAGCCAGATGGAAAACAATGGATGGAACGAATTCGAAATCGGTGCGATGCTGCGCTCGTTCGAGGGTGCCGTCACCGATATCGCGACGACGCTTCAGGAAGACCGCCCCTATTCGAAGAACAACTCGTTTACCGCGAGCGTCGCCGACTGGCGGATCGAAAAGCCGATCTTCAACAAGGACTACTGCATCGACTGCCAGTTCTGCTGGATCTACTGCCCGGACATTTCGATCATCTCCCGCGACAAGAAGATGGTCGGGGTCGACTACGACCACTGCAAAGGCTGCGGAATCTGTGTCGAGGTCTGCCCGACCAACCCGAAATCCCTGCTGATGTTCGAAGAGCGGGAAGACGAAGAGAAGGCGCTCGCCGCCTGGCCTGAAAAAGAAGAGAAGGAGAAGTAATGGCAGATAAAATGGAACTGCGTGACGTCGAGGTCTGGGACGGCAACTTCGCCGCGGCCCAGGCGCTGCGGCAGGTACAGGTCGACGTCGTGTCGGCCTACCCGATCACTCCGTCGACGCCGATCGTCGAAGGATATGCGAAATTCCTGGCCGACGGCTATGTCGACGGCGAATTCATCATGGTCGAGTCCGAGCACGCGGCGATGTCCGGCTGTATCGGCGCTTCCGCGGCCGGCGGGCGGGTCGCGACCGCGACTTCCTCGCAGGGACTCGCGCTGATGATCGAAACCCTCTACCAGGCATCGGGCATGCGTCTTCCGATCGTGCTCAACATCGTCAACCGCGCCCTGGCGGCCCCGCTGAACGTCAACGGGGACCACTCCGACATGTACCTGGCGCGCGATTCGGGCTGGATCCAGTTCGACGCCTACAATCCGCAGGAAGCGTACGACCTGAACTTCATCGCTTTCCGCGTCGCGGAAGATCATGACGTCCGCCTGCCGGCCGTCGTCAACCAGGACGGATTCCTGACGTCGCACACGGCGCAGGGTGTCAAGACTATCGACGACGATACGGCGTTCAACTTCGTCGGCGAGTTCAAGCCGATGAACGACATGCTCGACCTCGACCATCCGGTCACGCACGGGGTCCAGACCGAAGAGGACTGGCACTTCGAGCACAAGGCGCGCCAGCACAACGACCTGATGACGAAGGTTTTCCCGAAAATCCAGGAGGTCTTCGACGCGTTCGAGAAAATGACGGGCCGCAAGTACAGCATGGTCGAAACCTACGACATGGACGACGCGGACGTCGCGGTCGTCTGTATGGGGACGACGGTCGAAACGGCGGTCATCGTCGCCAAGGAGATGCGCGAGAAGGGGATCAAGGCCGGCGTCGTCGGTATCCGGGTCTTCCGTCCGTGGCCGTTCGAACAGCTTGCGGAGATTCTCAAGGATGTCAAAGCCATCGGTGCCCTCGACCGGTCTTCGCCGAACGGGGCGCCGGGCGCTCTGTACAACGAGCTGGCGGGTACGCTGTTCAACACGGACACGAAAGCGGCACTGACCGGTTACATTTACGGTCTCGGCGGTCGGGACATCACGAAGGTTCACCTGACGGAGATCTTCGAGCAGCTGCAGGCCAATGCCGAAGCGGGCAAACCGACCACACCATTACAGCAGTTCATCGGCGTTCGCGGTCCGAAGCTGAGCTTTTTATAGGAGACAGGTATGAGCGAAATCAAAAAAATCAAGAACCTCAAAGAATTTTCGACGTCCGCGGACCGTTTCGAGGGGGCGAACCTTCTCTGTCCGGGCTGTGCGCACTCGATCATCGTCCGTGAGATTCTCAACGCGACGAACGACGACCTGATCCTTGCGTCCTCGACGGGGTGCCTGGAAGTCTGTACGGCGGTTTATCCGTACACTTCCTGGGACGCTTCGTGGATTCATATCGGCTTCGAGAACAGCTCGACGGCGATCGCCGGCGCGGAAGCGATGTACAAGGCGCTCAAGCGCAAAGGCCGCCTGAAGCAGGACCGCGAACCGAAGTTCGTCGCGTTCGGCGGGGACGGGGCTTCCTACGACATCGGTTTCCAGTGGATTTCCGGGTGTTTCGAGCGGGGCCACAACATGATGTACGTCGTTCTCGACAACGAAGTCTACGCCAACACCGGCGGACAGCGTTCTTCCTCGACGCCGATCGGCGCGAGTGCGACGACGTCTCCGGCCGGCCGCGTCAGCTACGGCGAGAAGCAGAACAAGAAAGACATGCTCGCGATCATGGCCGCGCACGGTGCGCCGTACGTCGCGCAGGTCGCTCCGAACAAGTGGAAGGACATGATCAAGAAGATCCAGCACGGCTTCCAGGTCGAAGGCCCGGTCTTCATCAACGCCATGTCCGCCTGTACGACGGAGTGGAAGTTCGATCCGGCGGACACCATCGCCATCTCCGACCTCGCGACGGATTCGCTGGTCTTCCCGCTGTACGAGATCATCGACGGGACGAAACTCAACATCACCTACCGTCCGAAAAACATCGTGCCGGTCGAGGAGTACCTCGCGGCGCAGGGGCGTTTCAAGCACCTTTTCAAAGATCAGTACAAGCACCTGATCAAAGAGTGGCAGGAGCGCGTCGACGCGAAGTGGGAATACCTGCAGCGTCGTGAAGAGGCCAGTGTCTGAGGACACAGGCTTCCCGCCCTTAACTTCTTCCTCCCTTGTCATTCGTTAAACCCCCTTTTACGCCTTTGTCGATACCATTCTAAAAATCAACAAGGATATTTTCATGCCGTTACTGGACAGTTTCACCGTCGATCATACCATCATGCCCGCACCCGCCGTGCGCCGTGCGAAGGGGATGAAAACCCCGTGCGGAGACGACATCACGGTTTTCGACCTGCGTTTCTGCAAGCCCAACGAAGAGATCATGGGAGAAAAGGGCATTCATACCCTGGAGCATCTTTTCGCCGGTTTCATGCGTGAGCACCTCAATTCCGACGATGTCGAGATCATCGATATCTCGCCGATGGGCTGCCGGACGGGATTTTATATGAGCGTCATCGGTACGCCGGACGAAGCGCGCGTCGCCGAAGCGTGGGAAGCGTCCATGAAAGACGTGCTCGCAGTCGAATCCCAGGACGATATCCCCGAGCTGAATGTCTACCAGTGCGGGACCTGCAAAATGCATTCGCTCGACGAGGCGAAAGCGATCGCACGCGGGATCCTCGACAAGGGGATCGGCATTATGGACAACGAAGCGCTGAAACTCGATCTGTCCAAAATCGAAAAAGGAGTCTGCCGATGAAACTGCTGCTGCCGATGGACCGGGACGACACACAGGAAGGAAAACTGGTCTCCATCACCGAAGCGAAGGTCTGGGCCGTCGTGGACGTCGAAGAGGGACAGGTGGTCGAAGTGAACTTCCATGCCGACAAGGAAGCCGCGATGGAAGAGTGGCCGTCCGCCGTCGTCGTGACCGGGGACTTCGAGCCGTTCATGGAGTTCATCGAACAGCAGATGATGGTCCTCGTCGCGCATGTGCAGCGCAGTATCGACGATATCGTCGAGGCGTTTCTCTTCAAGGAGCTGCACGAACCGGCCTACTGAGCCGGCAGTTCTTCAGACAGATTGAACGATCTGTTAAGCGCAGCTTATTTTTCTTTCCCCGCCGAAAACAGTATAATCACAAACTATAATACTCCAAAGGAACGGAATATGGCTTTTTCCAAAGAGAAGCGCAAGGGGACAATCAGCGGGATCATTTTCGTCGCGCTCGTCGCCTCTGCCGCCACCTATATCGCCGAACTCGGTCCGGTCGCCGCGCTGGGAATCTCCCCGCTCGTCGTCGGTATCGTCATCGGTATTTTCTACGCCAACACCCTGCACAACCACTTTCCCGAAAGCTGGGAAAGCGGGATCATTTTCTCCGGGAAGAAGATTCTCCGCTTCGCGATCGTGATTTACGGTTTCCGGATCACCTTCCAGCAGATCGCGGAAGTCGGGGTTCAGGGATTCATGGTTTCACTGCTGATGCTGACATCGACGATGCTGATCGGGATCTGGCTGGGGACCAAAATGTTCAGGATGGACCGCGATACGTCCATCCTGACGGCGGCCGGCGCCTCGGTCTGCGGCGCCGCGGCGGTCCTGGCGACCGAGCCGGTCCTCAAGGCCGAAGAGTACAAGACGGCGGTCGCCGTTTCGATGGTCGTACTGTTCGGAACGATTTCCATGTTCCTCTATCCGGTGCTTTACGCGGCGTTCATCGAGCATGCGAGCGGTTTCCTGCACATGGATCCGAAAACGTTCGGTATCTACGTCGGCGGGACGATCCACGAGGTCGCCCAGGTGGTCGCGGTTCCGGCTTCGGTACCGGGGGCACCGGTCGACATGGCGAACACGGCGGTCATCGTCAAGATGACCCGGGTCATCATGATCGCGCCGATGCTGATCGTACTGGGCCTTATCCTGAGCTACATGGCGAAGAAGCAGGGCGGCGAAGGCGGCAAGCTCAAACTGGTGATCCCGTGGTTCGCGGTTTACTTCATCGGTGTCGCGGGGATCAACTCGCTGATCCATGCCTATACGCTGAGTGCACCGGCGGAAACGGCGGAGATGATCAGACACACGATCGATCAGGTCAACATCGTCGATACCTTCCTGCTGACGATGGCGATGACGGCACTCGGTATGGGAACACGCTTTTCGAAGTTCAAGGGCCTCGGACTCGCTCCCATCTATACGGCCGGAGGCATGTTCCTCTGGCTGGTCGTCGGCGGCTTCGCCGTGACCAAAGCGGTGGTCGCGGTTTTCTAACCGGCCGCGGCGGGCATAAACTTTTCCGCGAAAGTTCCGGCATCCACGGCCGGACTGAGCAAAAATCCCTGATAACTGACTTCACTGTTGATGGAAGCGATGCATTCGCGTTGCGCTTCGGTCTCGATCCCTTCGACGACGATGCGGTAGTCCAGGCGTTTGGCGATGGTGATGATACTTTCGACAAGAAAACGGACTTCATCGTCGTCGGCGACGTTGGCGATAAACGCCCTGTCGATCTTGAGTACGGAAAACGACAGACGCATCAGATACGAAAGCGAAGAGTAGCCGGTACCGAAATCGTCGATGGCGCATCGGATTCCGCCGGCCTGGAGGCGGTCGATGACGTCTTTGGTCTGTTTGAAATTTTCGATCAGGGAGGTTTCGGTCAGCTCGATGACGATTTCGGAGGGATCGACACCGTAGCGATGCAGCAGCGAGAAGAATTTTTCTTCGAAGGCATAGGTCTGCAGCTGGGAAGCGTTGAGGTTGATGGCCGTGTATCCCAGTGAGTAGCCTCCCCGGCTTTTCCATTCGGCGATCTGGCGGCAGACGGCTTCCGTGACCCACCATCCGATTTCGTCGATCAGTCCCGATTCGATCGCCAGCGGCAGAAACTGTGCGGGCGCGAGGATTCCCTGTACGGGGTGGCGCCAGCGCAGCAGCGCCTCCGCCGCGCGCAGCGTGTCGCCGTCGATACGCACGATGGGCTGGTAATAGAGCTCCAGTTCGCCGTTTTCGATCGCGTGGTTCAGGTCGTGCTGAAGGGCGAACAGGGCCCTGCGTTCACGATCGAGTTCCGGGTTGTAGAAGGCGAGAGGCTCTTTGCTTTTGCGTTTCGCCTGATACATCGAAATGTCGGCATGGCGTATGATCTCCTCGACATCGGTATATCCGGGTTCGATGACGACGATGCCGATGCTGCTTTTGATATACAGATGCATCTCTTCGATGATAAAGGGAGCTTCGAAAACTTTCCGGAGGGCCTCTCCGAAAGAGACGGCCGTCTTTCTGGCTTCGGGCTCCGTTTCGGTGACGAAAGGGAGAACGATGATGAATTCGTCCCCGCCGAGACGGGTGATGGTATCTTTTTCCTCGGTCAGTTCGACCAGCCTTTTCGCCACTTCGACGAGCAGCTGGTCTCCGACGGTGTGACCCAGAGAGTCGTTGATCTGCTTGAAATGGTTGAGGTCGAGGTAAAAGAGCAGGGAATGGCGGTTCCGGTGGCGTCGGTCGCGGATCATTTCCTGCATATGGGCCGTCAGGCCGCGCCGGTTGGTCAGGCCGGTGAGCGGGTCGTGCTGGGCGAGAAAATGGAGTTCGTCGAGTGCCTCTTTTTCTTTGGTTTTGTTTTCCAGCAGGGTCAGCCCCCCGATAATCTGCCGTCTGGCGCTGTAGATGGGAGAACTTTTCGCCTCGATCCAGAGGTCGAGGCCCTTGAGGGAATGGTAGGGACCGCGATAATAGTGGGTTTCGCCTTCGAGTACTTTCGAAAGATTCTGCAAAGGGCGCTGGTCCGGGAGGTCGTTGAGATTGTAGCCGATCAGCTCTCCGTTTCTGAGTCCGAACAGTTTGGAAAACGCTTCGTTGGTGTCGATGATCTGCATGTTGCGGTCGAAGTAGAAGATACCGATGGGGGCCTGGCGGAAAAGGGAGTCGAGCTCTTCCTGTCTTGTCGCCAGCTCGTTGCGTGTCGCACGGTGCTTTTCTTCCTGAATGTAGGCGGCGACGATGGCGTTGGCCGAATTGCGGCAGACATTGAGCAGCAGGACGAAGTAGAGAATGAAGAGTACGCCGATGAACGGACCGAGGGCATCGACGAAAATGACGAAATAGATGCCGACGGGCGCCAGCAGGAGAAAGAGGTAGGCGGCGGCGATACGCAGGTCGAAGTTGATGGAGCTGACCGCCCCGCCGGCGATCCCCATGATAAAGACAAACACGATCAACTGCAACTGGTAGTTGTCGATATAGGGCAGCAGGATCAGCGCCCCGAAGCCCCATAAAAAGGCACTGAGAGACGACTTGACGGCAAACCGCCTGCGCCAGAGTGTGTGGTCGGCATGCTGGGTATGCAGAAAGCGGATCGTGTCGAAAATACGGTTGATGTTCAGTACGACGGCCGGCACACCCCAGCCGAAAAGCAGCAGATCGGGTACGTGGCCGTACAGAATGTACAGCAGAATCAGATTGAGCAGCAGCAGGGTGGGAAGGCTGATGATCGTCTGATGGTAAAGTTGATGAAGCAGTTTCTTCCGTATGCTTTCTGCCAGCGCTGAAGAAGAGGTGCCGAAAAAAGAGACAAGTTTCATTGTCCGCCATTTTACAGCATTTCAGCTCTCAAACGGCTGTCTTATAAATGTTCAGGCGGAACGGTTTCAGGTGCGCCTTCGGTAGCTCAGGGCTTCGAGCAGGTGCGTTTTGCCGACGGTTTCCGCCGCGTCGATGTCGGCGACGGTCCGGGCGACTTTGCGGATTTTCTTGATGGCGCGAAAGGAGAGGACGAAACGCGTCACCGCCTGTCCGAGCAGCGCTTCGGCTTCCGGGTCGAAGCGGCAGTGGCGTTCGATGTCACGGTCGTCGAGGCGGCCGTTGAAGGTCTCCTGGCCGCGTTCGCGCTGCCTGGCGTGGACCCTGAGAACGGTTTCGTGCATGCTTTCGGATGTCAGCGAGGGGCGGTCGTCCGCCCGGACTTCCTGCATCTGGACATAGAGGTCGATCCGGTCGAGGAAAGGATCGGAGAGACGCCCCTTGTAACGGCGGATCTCCCGTTCGCTGCAGCGGCATTCGAGGCGGTCGCTGAGCAGGTTCCCGCAGGGGCAGGGGTTCATCGCGGCGACGAAGAGAAAATCGGTGGGGTATTCGACTTTGGAATGGACCCGGGAGATGCGGATGCGCCGGTCTTCCAGCGGTTCGCGCAGGGCTTCGAGAACGGGCTTGGGAAAATGGGGAAGTTCGTCGAAAAAAAGGATTCCGTGATGGGCCAGGCCCACTTCGCCGATCCGGGCGTTGCGGCTGCCTCCGCCGAAGATGGAAGCGGCGGTTCCGCTGTGGTGCGGCGCCCTGAACGGGCGGAGCGGACTGAAGTGCGGCTCCTTCCCTTCGAGGGTGTCGAGTTTGGCGACGTCGAGAATCTCCCGGTCGCTCATGGGAGGCAGAATGTAGCGCAGCCGTTTCGCCACCATCGACTTCCCGCACCCGGGGCTGCCTTCGAGCAGCAGGTTGTGCATCCCGCAGGCGCTGATGAGCGCGGCGCGTTTGGCCACCTCCTGTCCCCGGATCTCCCGGAAATCCTCGGGATAATGTTTGCGGTAGTAGAAGGTGCGGCCGCCGGCCGACTGCGTCGGGAACGGAAAGCCGCTTTGTCGGGCGGGCAGGGAAGAGAGCCGTTCGGGTGTTTTGAAGAGTCCGATGGCGTCTTTGAGATTGCCGACCCCGACGAAGAGCACGCCGGGAATGTGCCGCAGCTTGTCCAGGGCCTCTTCCGGGACCACGGCCCGGGTGACGAGGCCGCGGTTCGCCAGCGAGAGAAGAAGCGGGTAGAGAATGCCGTTTTCCTTGACGGAACCGTCGAGGCCCAGTTCGCCGAACGCGTACCAGCCGGACAGGTCCTCTTCGAGTCCGTCGAGTGCGATCAGCAGGGCGATGGCGAGGTCGAACTGGCTGCCGCGCTTTTCGATGTCGCTGGGGCTGAGATTGATGGTGATGCGTTTGGGCGGAAAGGTGAAGTCGTTGGCGAGCAGGGCGCTTTTGACCCGTTCGCGGGCCTCGCTGATGGCCGAGGAGGCGAGCCCGACGATGGTGAAGCTCGGCAGTCCCCGTGTCAGAGTCGATTCGACATCGACGGTCAGCGCCTCGATCCCTTCGAGGGTGGCGCATTTGAGCTGTTTCATGGTTTCCTCCCGGTTTGACGGGAAGATGATAGCACGGAGAAATTTATAGTAACATTAAACGTTACTTTTTGTTTTTCTTCTCTTTCTGCAGGCGTTTGTACTCTTTTTCGAATTTTTTCCGGCGGCTGTAGGAGAGTTTTTCGATAAAGAGTTTGCCGTCGAGGTGGTCGATTTCGTGCTGAAGGGCGATGGCGAGCAGGCCGTCGGTTTCGAGCCGGTGCGTTTCGCCGTGGCGGTCGCGGTATTCGAGCACGATGCGGTCGAACCGTTCGACGTCTTCGTAGAATCCGGGAACGCTGAGGCAGCCTTCCTGATAGAAGGTGCTGCCTTCCGTTTCGAGGATGCGGGGGTTGATGATCTCCAGAAGATCTTCTTTGTGCTGTTCGCCTTCGTCGTCGGGCAGATTGACGATCAGCGCGCGGACGGGGCGGGCGACCTGGATGGCGGCGAGCCCGATGCCGTTGGAGGCGATCATCGTTTCGTACATGTCGTCGAGGAAGGCATGCAGGGCGTCGTCGAAGGTTTCCACCGGGGCGGAAACCTGTTTGAGGCGTTTGTCGGGATAAGTGACGATCGGAAGGGTCATGGTTCCGTTCCTGCCTTTGGTAGTAGGACTATTGCTTGTCGTTTTTGACCAGCACTTCGTCGATCATGCCGTAGGCCTTCGCTTCGTCGGCACTCATGAAGAAGTCGCGGTCGGTGTCTTTTTCGATCCGCTTGAGGGTTTGTCCGGTGTTTTTGGCGAGGATCTCGTTGAGTTCCTTTTTCATGCGCAGGATCTCTTTGGCCTGGATCTCGATGTCGGTCGCCTGCCCCTGGGCGCCGCCGAGCGGCTGGTGGATCATGATGCGTGCGTGCGGCAGGGCGAACCGCTTGCCCTTGGCGCCGGAGCTGAGCAGAAAAGAGCCCATGGAGGCCGCCTGGCCGATACAGATCGTCGCGACGTCGGGGCGGATGTAGTTCATCGTGTCGTAGATCGCCATCCCGGAAGTGACGACACCGCCGGGAGAGTTGATGTAGAAATAGATGTCCTTTTCCGGATCTTCCGCTTCGAGGAAGAGCATCTGCGCGACGATGGTCGAGGCGACCGCGTCATTGACTTCGCCGCTGAGCATGATGATGCGGTCTTTGAGCAGGCGCGAATAGATGTCGTACGAACGTTCGCCGCGCGCGCTCTTTTCAATGACGTAGGGAATGTAGCTCATTACTTCTCTTCCGACTTCTCTTCGCCGCTTTCCATGGCGCTGTTGAGCAGGTTGCCGAGAACGCGGTCTTCGACCATGGCCATCTGGATCGCCGGCAGGTAGCCGCTCTTCTGGTACTGCTCGTAGACCGCCTGCGGGTCCTGTCCGGTCTGCATCGCTTCGAAGTAGATGGTCTGCATCACTTCCTGCTCGCCGACGCTGACGCCTTCGGCTTTGGCGAGGGCGTCGATGAGGAAGGTCGCCTTGACGGAACGCTCCGCTTCTTCGCGGAACTGTTCGCGGAACTCTTTGAGCTTGTCGGCGTTTTCACGCAGCTCTTTGAGTTCGTCTTCGCCGAGTTCGCGGGCCTTGTTGTTGACCGCCATATCGATCTCCTGCTCGACGACGAACGCCGGCAGGTCGAGTTCGTAGTGGGCGACGATGGTTTCGAGCAGCTGCGGCTTGAGCTCTTCGTTGTAGAGTTTGCCCAGGGCTTCGTTTTCAAGCTGCTCGCGGACCTTTTCCTTGACCATGTCCATCGTGGCGTCCTCTTCGCCCGGCAGCAGTTTTTTCGCCAGGGCGGCGTCCATGCGGACCTTTTCCTTGGTCTGGATCTTTTTCAGTTTGACCTTGAACTGGGCCGGTTTGCCGGCGAGGGCTTCGCTGCCGTAGTCTTCGGGGAAGGTGACGTCGATGGTTTTCTCTTCGCCTTTCTTCATGCCGATCAGCGCGTCTTCGAAGCCGGGGATGAACTGGCCGCTGCCGATGAGCAGCGGGAAGTCTTCGGCCTTGCCGCCTTCAAACGCCTCGCCGTCGACGAAACCTTCGAAGTCGATGACGGCGGTGTCGCCGTTTTCAAGGCCGCGGTCCTCTTCGACGTCGACCAGCGGCGCCTGCTGCTGCGCGAGCTCCTGGATGCGCTCGGTCACGGCCTTGGCCGTGATTTTCGGCTTTTTGAACGGCTTGACGAGGGACTTGTAGTCGCCCAGGTCGATCTCCGGGCGCATGGCGACCTTGACGGTGAAGGAGACGGAGCCGTCCTCTTTTTTGTCGAAGTCGGTGATCTGGGGCTCGCCGATCATGTTGTCGGCACCGATGCCCATTTCGTCGAGGCCCTTGTTCATCGCTTCGCGGAGGGCTTCGCCTTCGGCGTCCTGGTCCAGACGCTCGCCGTACTGCTTCTTGACGGCGGAGACGGGGACCTTGCCTTTGCGGAAGCCCGGAATGTTGACCTGCTTGCTCAGCTCTTTGGCCAGTTTCTCTTTTTTCGCCTCGATCTCCTCTTTGGAGACGGTGGCACTGATCTCAGCGTTGGCGCTGTCGATTTTGTTGGTAGTCATTTCCATAATAGTATAGAACCCTTTGCTGACGCTGTCCGGAAATCTCCGGATAAGGAGCGTGAAAAATTTTGGCAATAATATCCAAAAATGAGTAACACATCTCTTAGTATCGGTTCGTCGGAGATACTTAAGCGATCTCAAGTACAAAAACGGATTAAGGAATCTCTAACAACAGATGCCCTATTATCCGGGAAGCGAAAAGAGGACAAAATTTGTCTTTTTTAAAATCGTTATCAACTAACGATGAAAATTTCCCATAACCGAGAGGCCACAATGCAAGTATATATGGACAACAACGCGACCACGATGACCGACCCGAAGGTCGTCGAAGCGATGCTGCCGTTTTTCAGCGAGCTTTACGGCAATCCGAACTCGCTGCACAAATTCGGCACGGCGACCCATCCGGCGATCGCCAAGGCGATCGACCAGGTCTACAGGGCGGTCAACGCCGCCGACGCGGACGACATCATCTTCACCTCCTGCGCGACGGAGTCGAACAACTGGGTGCTCAAATCCGTCTGGATCGACCGCATTCTGCACGGCGACAAGGATCACATCATCACGACCGAGGTGGAACACCCGTCGGTGCTGTCGACCTGCAAGTTTCTCGAAGAGCAGGGTGTGAAGGTGACCTACCTGCCGGTCAACGAACAGGGGATCGTCGAAGCGCACACCGTCAAAAGTTTCATCACCGACAAAACCGCGCTGGTCTCGGTCATGTGGGCGAACAACGAAACCGGAATGATCTTCCCGATCGGGGAGATCGGCGAGATCTGCAAAGAGCGCGGCGTGCTTTTCCACACCGACGCCGTGCAGGCCGTGGGCAAGATTCCGGTCGACCTGCAGGACGTGTATGTCGATTTCCTTTCCATGAGCGCGCACAAGTTCCACGGTCCCAAAGGGGTCGGGGCGCTTTACATCAGGAACTCCGAGGAGCTCTCGCCGCTGCTGCACGGCGGGGAGCACATGGGCGGACGCCGTTCGGGCACGCTCAACGTTCCGTACATTGTCGGTATGGGCAAGGCGATCGAACTGGCGACGGAAAACCTCGAAGAGACGATGGCCAAAATCCGCGAGAAACGTGACCGTCTCGAAGACGCGCTGCTGGAGCTGATCCCCGACACGTTCACCGTCGGCGACCGCGACAACCGCACACCGAACACCATTCTCATCTCCGTTCGCGGGGTCGAGGGCGAGGGGATGCTGTGGGACCTCAACAACGCGGCCATCGGCGCGTCGACGGGTTCGGCCTGCGCGAGCGAGGACCTCGAAGCGAACACCGTCATGCTCGCCATCGGCGCGGACCACGAACTGGCGCACACGGGTATCCGTCTGAGCCTGAGCCGCTTCACGACGGACGAAGAGGTCGACTACGTCATCGAGCATTTCAAAAAGGCGGTCGAGCGCCTGCGGGCGATTTCGAGCTCCTACGCGAAGGTCAAACCGACACCAGGCGGCGAAGCGACCGAGTGCGCGATCCATTAAAAACAGAAACCAAGAAGAAAAAAAGGACAGATTATGGCAAAAGGTGACCTGCTGGGCGGATCTTTGTGGGACGAATACTCCGACAAAGTCACGACCCTGATGAACAATCCCCTGAACCAGGGGGAGATTACGGAAGAGGAAGCGGCCGCGAACGGCCACAAGCTGATCGTCGCCGACTTCGGCGCGGAGAGCTGCGGCGACGCGGTGCGCCTGTACTGGGAAATCGATCCGGAGACGGACAGGATCGTCAACGCGAAGTTCAAGAGCTTCGGCTGCGGGACGGCGATCGCCTCCTCGGACATGATGACGCAGCTGTGCATCGGCAAGACGGTGCAGGAAGCGGTCAAGATCACCAACATCGACGTCGAGAAGGCGCTGCGCGACGATCCGGACACGCCGGCCGTTCCGCCGCAGAAGATGCACTGTTCGGTCATGGCGTATGACGTCATCAAAAAGGCGGCGGGCCTCTACCTCGGTGTCGACGCGGAGAGTTTCGAGGACGAGATCATCGTCTGTGAATGCGCCCGCGTCAGCCTCGGAACCCTGCGCGAAGTGATCCGGCTCAACGACCTCAAGACGATCGAGGAGATCACCGACTATACGAAAGCGGGCGGTTTCTGCAAAAGCTGTATCAAGCCCGGCGGCCACGAAGAGCGCGAGTACTACCTCGTCGACATTCTCGCCGACGTCCGCCGCGAGATGGAGGAGGAGAAGATGAAAGCCGCCGCCGAAGCGAGTGAAACCGGCGATTTCGAAAGCATGACGCTGGTGCAGAAGATCAAGGCGATCGACGCGGTCATCGACGAAAACGTCCGCCAGTTCCTCATCATGGACGGCGGGAACATGGAGATCATCGACGTCAAGGACGGCGACGAGCACATCGACGTCTACATCCGTTATCTCGGCGCGTGCAGCGGCTGTGCGAGTTCGAGCACGGGGACCCTCTACGCCATCGAGGCGACGCTCAAAGAGAAGCTGTCGCAGAAGATCCGCGTCCTGCCGATCTGATCGGAAATGCCTTTTTCCGGGGTGTTTTTCGCCCCGCTTCCCCCGCAAAAATCAACCTTCAATAAACATACAGTATAATACGCGGTTTTGAAAAGACGGGAATGCCGTCTCAAAAAGCTTCGAAAGGAAGTGCAATGCTGCTTTTTACCCCCGGCCCCACCCCGGTACCGGAATCGGTCCGCAACGCCATGGCCGGCGAGACGATCCACCACCGTACCCCCGAATTCGAGGCGATTTTCGCGCGGACACGCCAGGCCCTCTTGTCGCTGATGAAAACCGACGAGGTCGTGATGCTCGCCTCGACGGGAACCGGAGCGATGGAATCGGCGGTCATCAACCTCTGCCGCGACACCCTGCTCAACGTCAACGCCGGAAAATTCGGCGAGCGCTTCGGCAAGATCGCCAGGGCCCACGGCCTGGGCAGTGTCGAGCTCAAATACGAGTGGGACACCCCCGCGAGTGTCGACGACGTGCTCCTCGCGCTGGAGACCAACCCGCAGATCGACGCCGTCGCGATCCAGATCAGCGAAAGCGCGGGCGGCCTGCGCCATCCGGTCGAGAAGATCGCCGAGGCGGTCAAGGCGCTGCGTCCCGATGTCATGGTGATCGCCGACGGGATCACCGCGGTCGGCGTCGAACCGATCGACGTCACCCACATCGACGCGCTGCTCGCGGGCAGCCAGAAGGCGCTGATGCTGCCGCCGGGCCTGGCGATCGTGGGCCTGAGCGAAGCCGCCGTCGAAAAAATCGGCGAAGGAAAAGGCTACTACTTCAACCTCGCCACCGAGATCGGGAAACAGCGTGCCAACACCACCGCGTGGACGGCGGCGACCACGCTGGTGATCGGCCTCGAAGCGGTGCTGGCGCAGATGGCGGCCAAAGGTTTCGACGCCCTGTACGAAGAGACGGCGCGCCGGGGTGCGGCGACCCGCGCGGCACTCGAAGCGGTCGGATTGCATGTCTACCCGAAAGCGCCGGCACCGTCCATGACGACGATCGACGATGCGAATGCCGGCGAGATCCGTTCCCTGCTCAAAAAAGAGTTCGGCGTCAACGTCGCCGGCGGACAGGACCATCTCAAGGGCAAGATTTTCCGCATCAACCATATGGGACTGATCGAGCCGTATGAAATGGCCTGGGTCGCCAACGCCGTCGAGGTTGCGCTGGACAAACTGGGCCGCCGTCCCTATGACGGAACGGCCGGCCGGATTTTCAACGAAATCTACTA
>Ga0256843_1001294_pt1 | contig 19959 bp, 16 predicted proteins | sample AlvinellametaG_FD_191572 | JGI IMG/M metagenome (GOLD analysis project Ga0256843, IMG submission 191572) | Pompeii worm associated microbial communities from hydrothermal vent at the East Pacific Rise, Pacific Ocean - Alvinella | ecosystem: Host-associated > Annelida > Integument > Unclassified ... | reverse complement strand
ACCTGGAGCAGGTGAAGCGCTTGTGGCTATGGATACAGACAAAGAGGTACGTGAACTGGCTGAAAAGAGAGCAGAGTACGAGAGAGCCAAACAGCTTTCAAAAAGTACAAAAGCATCTCTGGACGATCTTTCCGCACTGATTGCAGAAGGGCAGCTCAAGTCACTTCCTGTCATCATCAAAGCCGATGTGCAGGGATCGCTTGAAGCGATCAAGGGCAGTCTTGAAAAACTCAGAAACGAGGAAGTCAAGGTCAATATCATTCATGAAGGTGTGGGTGGCGTAACTGAGAGTGATGTAACCCTGGCAGATGCCAGTGAACATGCCGTCATTCTTGGTTTCAACGTACGTCCTACAGGTGCAGTGAAGAAAAAAGCCAAAGAGCTTGGTGTAGAGATCCATACCTATACGATCATCTACGATCTTCTGGATGATGTCAAAGCACTTCTTGGCGGTATGATGAGCCCGGTGATCAAAGAAGAAGTTACAGGACAGGCAGAGGTCAGAGAGACCTTTGTTGTCGGTAAAGTCGGTACGATCGCAGGTTGTAAGGTTTCTGACGGTGTGATCACAAGAAACTCCAAAGCAAGACTGATCCGTGATGGTGTGGTCGTTTATGAAAGTACCATCTCTTCCCTCAAGCGTTTCAACGAAGATGCAAGAGAGGTCAAGAACGGGTATGAATGTGGTATCATGCTTGAGAACTTCAACGATATCAAAGAGGGTGATGTCATCGAAACCTTCAAAGATGTTGAAGAACAGGTGACATTGTAATAGAACGTGATTTGAACAAAGTCCGAATCACTGCGTTAACACTGGGTTCTCTTCAGCAGAGGGCTCATGCGACTAGTCGCATTTTTAGAAGATGTATAGAAATACATCAGTAAGCTAAAAGAGGAGGTGCCATATGACACAAGAAGAGATCAAACGACACAGGGTTGAGTCTGTACTTAAAGAGATCATTCCCGAAGCACTCTCAACTCTGGATGATACCCGTATCAACTCCCTTCTGGTAACGGATGTGGTCTGTTCCAAGGGACGTTCGGATGCAAAAGTCTATCTGGATAAATCTTTTCTCTCTCCCAAAGAGCAGGGGGAAGCACTCAAACAGCTTCGTACGGTAGCAGGATATATCCAAAATCACTGCAAGCAGAGTGAAGGATGGTTCAAAGCCCCAAGATTTACGTTTGAGTTTGATGAACAGCTTGAGAAAGTAAGCCGAATGGAAGAACTTTTCAAGCAGATCAGCAGAAACAAAGCAGATGATGAAAAAAAGGATGATGCAGATGAATCTTGAAGATCAGATAGCCAAGATCGTAGAAGCAAACGGTGCAGCCCTCTATGACATCGAAACAACGACAGAATTCGATGAGACGATCTACCGGGTACTTATTACCAAGACAGGCGGAGTAAATTTGGATCTTTGTGCAAGCATTTCCAATGAACTCTCTCCTTTTCTTGATGTGCATCCGCCAATGAACGGACAGTATCGTCTTGAAGTCTCTTCCCCGGGTATTGAGAGAAAACTGAGCAAACCGGTACATTTCAAAAATGCTATCGGTGAGAAGATAAAACTTAAAATCATGGGCGGAGACAAACTCAAAGGTGTTCTCAAAGCGGCAGATGAAAAAGGTATTACGGTAGAGACAAAAGAGGGTGAAAAAACATTTTCCTATGGAGATCTCGGTACGGTCAAAACCTATTTTGAGTGGTGAAAAGCGTCAATAAATGACAACTGCTTGTCATTTATAGCTTTGAAACCAAAGTGGGCGGATTGAAAGGAAACTGAAGATGCTTACAGATGAATTCTACATGCAGCTCGCACTTGACAAAGCCTGGCAATATCAGCTTCGTACCTATCCCAATCCTGCTGTAGGTGCAGTAGTTGTTTTAAACGGAAAAATACTTTCTATTGAGGCTCATCGCAAAGCAGGAACATCCCATGCCGAAGTACTGGCACTGATACAAGCGTATGAAACACTTTCCCAGACAAAAATTGATTTTGACCGTTTTGACGCTCATGCAGCACACAGGTTTCTTTTGGTACTTCCCAAAGATTTTTTTTCACAATGTACTATCTATGTTACGCTTGAACCCTGTTCGCATACGGGGAAGACACCTTCATGTGCTTCACTTCTGTCAGCTTTAAAGCTTAAACGTACGGTTATAGGACTTGCCGATCCTGTTAAAGGACATGATGGAGGAGCAAAACAGCTTCAAAATGTTTCGTTTGGTATCCTTGAAAAGGCGTGTCGCGATCTGCTTGAGCCTTTTATGATCTGGCAAAAACGTGCTTTTGTCCTTTTTAAACTGGCACAGACGACAAACGGCCGTATAGGCGGAGGCTATCTCAGTTCTCAAACTTCACTGATACATGTGCATCAGCTCAGAGAAGTATGTACTGTATTACTGATCGGTGCCAATACGGTCAGGATAGACAGACCGACTCTGGATTGCCGCTTTACGGAAGGTGTGGCACCGAATGTGAAGATTTATGCAAAAAATGATGATCTCGATAGAAAAATTCCTCTTTTTTCAGTAGCAGATCGCAGTGTTGACGTTATATCGGAGCTGGATTTTTTAAACGAACCCTCTTTTGTACTTGTGGAAGGTGGAGAGGGAATGTTGCATGCATTGCAAAGCAGGATCGACTGGATGCTCATCTATCAGATACCTAAGCTCTCTACCAACCAATTATCCTATAATATCGACATGAATTTACAGTTTCTGCATCAGGAGAAAAAAGATGTGGATCTGATGATATGGAGCAGAAAAAGTGGGTATTGAGAAACTGACAGACAAAGAGGCAAAGCAGGAAAAAATAGTAGAGATGTTTGATGATATTGCATCCACATACGACAAAGCCAACAGGGTATTGAGTATGGGCATCGATATACAGTGGCGAAAAAAAGGATGTGACAAAGCATTTGAGATTCTAAACAAGCAGGAACTCGGGCAGATTACCGATGTGGCAACGGGTACGGGAGATCTGCTTATATACTGGAAGGAACAGGCAGAGAAGAATGGTGTCGATATTGACAAGTATGTAGGTATTGACCCTTCGGTAGGGATGTTGGATGTGGCACGTAAAAAGGTAGATTTTGCTGAATTTATTGAGGGAAAAGCCCAGGAACTTCCTATAGAAGATCTCTCTACAGATGTTATTTCCATTTCATACGGTATTCGTAACGTGGTCGACCGTGTGGAAGCGCTACAGGAATTCTATCGTGCACTGAAACCCGGAGGCATTGTAATGATCCTCGAATTTACAAAACAGGACAGAAGCGGACTTGTAGACAAGGTAGTGGATTTTGGAATGAAAAATGTATTGCCAAGAGTAGGCGGATTTATTTCGAAAAACTATGAAGCCTACAAATATCTTCCTGATTCCATCGAAGAGTTCCTGACCACAGAAATGTTGAGCAGGGAACTTGAAGAAGCAGGGTTTGAAATGAAATATACCAAATCTTTTTCTATGGGGATCAGCACACTTCTTGTTGCACAAAAGAAATAATGCAGGGTGGGCTTTAACCCACCATTTTAGTATAAAATACAAAAAAGAATTGAATCGTGGGCTAGAACCCATTTTATGGAGTGCTTCATGTCTCAAATGATGTCTGTTTCATCTCTTAACACTAAAATAAAATCCCTCCTTGAAGCTACCTTCATGCATACAATGGTAGAAGGAGAGGTAGCTTCCGTAACCTACCATACTTCCGGACATCTCTATTTTTCCATTAAAGATGACAAGAGTGCCATCAAGTGTGTCATGTGGCGTTCTTCGGTTGCCAGAATGAAATTTCGTATTGAAAAAGGAATGCATATTGTGGTGGAGGGCTCAGTCTCCGTCTATACTCCCAGGGGTGAATATCAGTTTCAGACTGTACGTATAGAGCCCTACGGAAAAGGTGCTCTGGCTCTGGCATTTGAGCAGCTAAAAGAGCATCTTAAAGCAAAAGGTTACTTTGATGCACAAAGAAAAAAGCCTATCCCTCAGCATATAATAAAGCGTCTCGTCCTGGTTACGGCAAAAGAGAGTGCGGCATTGTATGATATGCTTAAAATCATAGAGAAACGATGGCCGCTTGTAGAAGTTATTATCATTGATACGCTGGTACAGGGAGAGAGTGCAGCAAAAAATATTGCCAAAGCGCTGGGTTATGCCGATACTCTTGGTGCAGATGCTGTGATAGTGGGAAGGGGAGGAGGCAGTGCAGAAGACCTCTGGTGTTTCAATGAAGAGTGTGTTGCTGATGCAATTTTTGCTATGCAAACGCCCGTGGTAAGCGCGGTAGGACATGAAGTTGATGTGATGATCAGTGATTATGTAGCTGACCTGAGAGCACCGACACCCAGTGCAGCCATAGAGATGATTCTGCCGGATCTTCGTGAAATTCTCTATACCCTTTCAGAGATGGAAGAACGTTTTAAACAGGTGCTTGAATCCAAACTCTCTCATTCAATACGTGAATTAAAACATACAGAAGAGATGTTTCATCGTGTTTCACCTCTGAGAAGGCTGGAAGAATCCAAAATGGAATTTAAACGTATGGAAGAAGAATATAAACGTTTGATTTTCTATAAAATAGAAAAATTTGAATCTGTTTTGCCAAATTTACGGGATACATTGACCCAAACAGTTTATTTTACAGTGCAAAAAAAAGAACAGCATCTTGATTATCTGCAAAAAAAATTTCAGATAAGCGATCCGCGTCTGCAATGTCATACGGGTTGGGCTCAGGTATCACAGAATGGAAAGATTATATCACTTGATATCCTGGCAGAAAATGAGATTTTTTTTCTTGAAGATGCACAGACAAAGGTTGAAGCAGTCTGTATTGGGAAAGAGGTTTTGCTTCCGGGAAAAATATAATGCTTTTTAATACGGCTATGATATAATCAGTCATAATATCCTCCATAAGGTAAGAAAGATGAATACTATTTCTGAAATGAGTGAGATGATTGCTGCTCATCTAACATTAAACAGTTTGGTTTTATGTACAGTTTTGCTGTTTGTATTTATTTTTCTATATATCTATTTGCTTCAAAGAGAGAAAAGAAAGCTGAAAACTGTGATTTCAGACAAAATCACTATGATGCAAAAAGCATTTGAAGTATGTAAAGATGCTGTTTTAATTCTTTCTGACAAACAGGAAATTATCTATGCCAACAAGCCTATGAGAAAATTGTTACGGCTTGATGAACACTATGAGAAAAAAACTTTGGGGAATATTATCAAAGTTGAAGTTGGAAAAGAGTGGAAAACACTTGGCAGGCTGATCAAAGAGAAGCAGATATCAAAAGATAGTTTCCGTTTTTCTCTCATGCAGACAAGACTGCTTACAACTGATAAAAAAGAGATACCGGTCAATCTCTATATTGATATTCAGGAACAAGCAGAAGTATCTATGTCCACTTGGAGTATTATATCAATCTATGATTTGACGGAAGAGAGAAAACAGGAGGAGTCAAAATATCACCATCGATTGACGGGTTTACCAAACCAGATTAAGGCACTGCAAGATCTTAATGCACTCAATGCCAGGCTCCATCTTTCTAAAGGACAAATGGTATTAATACTGATTGATATTGACAACTTGTCCGTATTGCGTTCAATTTTAGGTTATGAACAGACCAATGCAATTCTTAAAAAATTTGCTTTATACCTCAAAGAACTTTCAAAAAAGAAGAATTTTACAGTCTATCATACTTTTCATAATAATTTTTTATTAATGTTGTCAGATGTGAATGATCTTAAAGATGTAGAGATGTTAGCACAAAAAATACAGCAGGAATTAAGTACTTTTTATAAAATAGGGGGAGGCAGACTTTACCTTTCTGCTTCGATTGGTATCAGTGTGTATCCTGACAGTGGTCCTATGATAAAAATATTTGATAATGCATATAAGGCATTGACCAAAGCAGAAAAAAGTGGATATGGACGTATTGAATTCTATATGCCGGAGAAACAGAACAAAACCTATGATGAATTAATACTGTATAACGATATGCATGAAGCGCTTGAACGCAACCAGTTTGAAGTTTACTATCAGGCTATTGTAGATTCAAAAACAAAAGAAGTTGTTTCAGCTGAAGCATTGATTCGCTGGCATCATCCAAAGTTTGGCATGGTTCCTCCTGATCTTTTTATTTCGGTTATGGAAAAAACAGGCTTCATTGTTGAATTGGGACATTTTGTACTGGATGAGGTGTTGAAGCAGCAAAAACGTTGGGAACTTTTTAAATTTAAACAGATACCGGTATCGATTAATTTATCTCTTATTGAATTGGAAATAGGAACTTTTGTAGATTATGTTACGGAGCGTATATCATATCATAAGGCAAACCCGGATCTTATTAGGTTTGAAATCACAGAAGGGCTTGCGATGCAGGATAAAACACACTTTTCTGTCCAGTTCTCTGCACTGAAAAAGCTGGGAATAGATATTGTATTGGATGATTTTGGTTCCGGATATACATCCTATGCCTATCTTAAACGCTTTCCGGCATCATTGCTTAAAATAGACAAAGTACTTGTTGATAATGTACTTGATAACAAAGATGACCAGTATATTGTAAAATCAATTATAGATCTTGGACATTCTTTAGGTATGAAAGTTGTGATTGAAGGTATTGAAGACCAAGAGATGTCTGACTTGTTGGAAAATTACGGCTGTGATTATTTTCAGGGCTTTTATTTTGCCAGGCCTTTACCTGTATTTGAATTTCAAAAAATGCTTCGAAAATAAACAAGTAATACCAGACTGGCTTTTTGTATTTTTGTTTGACGGCTTTTCAAGGCGTTAGAGTTATATTCTTGTTCTTCTGTCGAACCTGAAAACGTGAACTGCTTCACGTTTTCTTTACAGTTCTTTACATCATCCCCGGCATACCACCCATATCAGGCATTGCCGGTGCTGCTGCCGGAGTTGCTTCTTTGATGTCAGAAACGGTTGCTTCTGTTGTCAGCAGGAGACTGGCTACGGATGTTGCATTCTGAAGTGCTACACGTGCTACTTTAAGCGGGTCAATAATACCGGCTTCGAGCATATTGACATATTCGCCTGTTGCTGCGTTGAACCCAAGATTCGCATCAGCATTGTTTGCAATTTTGTCTGCTACGACACCGGCATCGAATCCTGCATTTTCAGCAATCTGCTTCATTGGAGCATAGACAGCTCGCAGAATAATGTCTGCACCTACTGCTTCATCATTTTCAAGGTCAAGATTTACCGCTTTGCTTGCTTTTGCAAGGGCTGCTCCTCCACCGATAACAATACCTTCATCTACAGCTGCTTTTGTTGCGGAGAGAGCATCATCAACTCTGTCTTTTTTCTCTTTCATTTCTGTCTCTGTTGCCGCACCTACTTTAATAACAGCCACACCGCCTGAAAGTTTTGCCAGTCTCTCCTGGAGTTTCTCTTTGTCATACTCGCTTGTTGTATTGTCAATCTGAATTTTAATTTCAGAAACTCTTGATTCAACGGCGGCACTCTCACCTTTACCGTCTACAATAACAGTATTGTCTTTGTCGATTACCACTCTGGCGGCCTGTCCGAGGTCATTGAGTGTGGCCTTGTCAAGGCTGAGCCCAAGCTCTTCTGTAATAACATTCGCACCTGTAAGGATGGCAATATCTTTAAGCATCTCTTTCTTTCTGTCACCAAAGCCCGGTGCTTTGACCGCTGCAATATTCAGTACTCCTTTGAGTCTGTTCAGTACCAGTGTTGCCAGTGCTTCGCCTTCAAGGTCATCCGCAATGATCAGCAATGGTCTTCCGCTTTGCTGGATCTGTTCCAAAATAGGTACGAGATCTTTGAGTGAAGTGATTTTTCCGTCTGTAATAAGAAGCAGAGGGTTCTCCATTTCACAGGTCATCTTCTCTGTATTGGTTACAAAATATGGTGAGAGATATCCTCTGTCAAACTGCATACCTTCAACCACTTCAAGATCATCATTGATCCCTTTGGCCTCTTCTACAGTAATGACACCGTCTTTGCCTACTTTTTCCATTGCTTCTGCAATAAGGTTACCAATCGTTTCATCCGAGTTTGCAGAGATAGTCGCTACCTGAGCGATCTCTTTTTTATCTTTAACCTCTTTAGAGATCTTTTTGAGCTCTTCAATAATAGCAGCTGATGCCTTGTCCATACCTCTTTTTACTTCAATAGGGTTTGCTCCCGCTGTGATGTTCCTGAGTCCTTCTTTAAAGATGGAATGTGCCAGTACCGTTGCTGTTGTTGTACCGTCACCGGCTTCATCTGCGGTATTGCTGGCCACCTCTTTTACCAGTTGGGCACCCATATTTTCCAGTGTGTCGGAGAGTTCGATCTCTCTTGCTACACTTACACCGTCTTTGGTAATGTGTGGTGCACCGAAACTTTTTTGAATAAGTACGTTACGACCTCTTGGTCCCATAGTAACTTTGACTGCATCAGCCAGTTTTGTTACACCCTCAAACAATCCGTTTCTTGCGCTATCTGAAAAAAATATCTCTTTTGCCATGTTTAATCCTTTTTAATAATCTTATTTAATTTGTTATACAAGTATTCCAAAAATATCAGAGCTTTCCATAATAAGGTACTCTGTACCATCCAGTATGATTTCGTTTCCGGAATATTTTCCAAATACAACAGTATCATCGACACTGATGTCTTCAACTTCGCTGCCTACAGCGATCACTTTGCCTTTGGAAGGTTTCTCTTTGGCATTGTCCGGAATAATGATTCCTGATGCGGTTGTATTGGATTCTTCTACTCTTTGGATTAAAAGTCTGTCACCTAATGGCTTAAAATTCATGATATCTCCTTAAGATTATGTTTTTTGTAAAAGAATCATACACAAAAATGTCTATTTTGTCAATAGTCTTTAGTCGATAGGACTAAAGTTTTTTAACAAATAATATTAACCTATTTGTTGAAATCATTTTATAAATGTTGTATAATCCTCTAAAAAACAAAGGAGAAGTATTTAGTATGGAAAAGAAACAGAAAAAAGTTGTACTCTTTACAACACCTACATGCAAATGGTGCAATACGGCAAAAAGTCATTTGAAAACACATGGTATAAAATTTAAGATCATTGATATTTCAAAAGATACGAAAGCTGCAAAGGATTGTGAAGCACATGGCTGTAAAGGGGTGCCTGTTTACCTTATCGGCTCACAGTGGGTTTGCGGTTTTAATCAGAAAAAAGTAGAAAAATTGCTAAATTTGTAATTTTTTCTAAAAAACTATTGACATTCAATCAAACTTTAGCTAAAATTCCGGTCTCTTCATTAGTGGCAAGGTAGCTCAGTTGGTTAGAGCGCTGCTCTCATAAGGCGGAGGTCCGGGATTCGAGTTCCCGCCTTGCTACCACTTCAAAATAGAAAAAATCTTTTTTATCAATAATTCTGAAAAAACTATAAGCATTAGTCTCCTGTTTGTTTTAACAAATCTTATCATCCTGTAATTTTTATATATTTTTGTAATATTTTACTATAAATTTGTAATTTCTGTAGTTTTTAAGATTAAAAAATATAGATATATGATATTCTTAGAAGATAAGCATTTTTATGCAGAATATTAAAAAGGACAAGGAGAATTTGTAATGATGAAAAAGGTTGCAATAGTATGTTTATGCACGATGTTGGGAAGTACTTTATATGCAAGAGATGATATTTCAGAAAGTAAACCTTTTATAGGAGTGGAACTTGGTTATGCTACTATTCAAGGAGATGTCGGAGGATTTTTCCCCGGAGATATCATTCATGACTATGAAGGGTCTGATATTGAATATGGTATTAGAATAGGTGCAAAAAAAGATGAGTGGAGAACGACTATCTCTTTTAACTATTATGACAGTAGCAGTGATGGTTATGACCAAAATTATGAAAAAGGACTTTTGTCTTTAGATTATTTTTTCCTGTATTCAAAAAAAGAAAAAAATGCATTTCAGCCCTTTATAGGACTTAATGTCGGATATGTCAATTACGAATCAACAAATAATATAGACATGAACGGTTTTGTTTATGGTGCTCAGGCAGGTGTTCTATTCAGTGTTACTGAAAATATTGATCTTGATTTAATGTATCGTTATTCATTGAGTAATGCAACTCAAGATGATCGTGATGCTGCCTTAGACCATATAGGAAGTATTGTCTTTGGTATAAACTATGTGTATTAAAAAGTTTAAAAGGATATAAAAAATGAAGAAATATATACTTTCCCTGCTCATGATCTTTGGACTTTTTGTTCTTTCCGGTTGTGGTGGCGGTAGTGATAATATATCAAATACGGATACGGGATCAGTAATAGCAGGAGATTCTGTTATTCAAGTAAAAACAAATGAAATGATTATTAAAGATGATACATTTATTTTAACAATGTCATTTGTAAAAGAGGTAGATAGCAGCTATAAAATTGAATTAAGTAATTTTGAACTCTCTACAGATAGTTGCATTTTGGATCAAAAACCAATCTTTACACCCGATGTTGTTCATTTGGATGGCGGGATTAATTCTTATGCAATGATAAGTGTGAGCGGAACTTTTGATCAAAATTGTTCAGCAACATCATATACATTAAGTGCAACACAAAAAACTACCAAAGATGGCAAGATTGATACAAGAGTGTTTAGTGTAACACATGATTCACAAAATCCAAATATTAATACGGGCAGTGGGTTTTTTAATGCAACAACACCTGTAGAAATCACACAGCCGGATACTTCATATGAAATTAAAGCCCAAATAATCAAAGACGGTTTTATTGAGAGTGGGGCAACGGTAAAAATGAAACCGTTTGACAGTCAATATGGCAGTTTGAGTAATTATGAAGTTTTGACAGGAGAAGATGGTTATGCCGTTTTTAAATATACTTCTCCAGATACTTTACCTCTAAATGATACTTCAACGGTCATTGAAATGACCTATGATGATAATGGAACAATTCTTACACAGAATATCATTTTACATTTTAGTAATAGCGGTACGGTTGCAGAGTATAATTTAACCAATGTTACCTCTCCCATTATTATTAACCAAGACAGTGAGCTTAAAACAATCTCTGTAAAAGTAATAGATGGTAATGGCGTCGGTCAAGCCGGTATTGATGTGAGTATTACAGCGATTAATGGTGTTCAGTATGGTTCTATTATCAGTGCATCAACCGTAAAAACAGATGCTAGCGGTAGGGCGGATTTTACATATAAAGCACCGGAAAATGTTGCTGCTGTAAATCATGGGAGTACGAGTATTGATTTGTTCCTTATCAGTAACGGTATTAAAGTCAGTGCAAATGTGACGATTGAATTCAATAAAATTGAAGAAGATGTTTCTATTCCTTTTGTAGTTATTTCAAACAATAATAAAGAAGTGAATTTAACGCAAAACAGACAGGCTGTCAGTATGGAGGTTAAAGTATTTAACCAAAGTACCAATGCGCCTTATACAAGCGGACAAGTGAAAGTTTCTTTGCCGCAAGAGGTTTTGGAAGGTGTTGATGTTGGAAGATTTTCTGCATATAGTGTAGATGTTGGTGAGAATGGTATCGCAACATTTAATTACGAAGGTCCTCAGGATTTACAGGGACTTATAGACAATAATAATACATATGCAGTTTTTAAGTTTTATCATGAAGAGAACCCAACTCAAAGTGAAGATATCAGAGTTGACTATACACCGGAAAACAATTATATTCCTGCAAGTTATTTGTTAAGTTTGGAAGGTAATCAGACAATGGGGCTGGACACTTTAGGTCAGTTTGTTGTATTACTTAAAGATGATCAGGGTAATTTGATCTCAGACAGTCAGATTAAAGAAATGACAATAAAAACCAAGAATGAAGTTGTCGGTAAGCTGATTGATGCAAATAATTCCGGTGCAGAAGTGATATCCTTGTCATTTACTGATAATGATGCGAGCAATGGAAAATCATTTTCTGTGAAAACCTATACTGTATCAGGACTCCTTCCTATAGAAGTAGTTGTGAATTTTATTGATGGAAACGGTAACAGCCAAACGAGAACAATTATTACCAATATAACTGTTTTTTCAGGTCCTCCTACAGCAATGAGTATTTCTTATGCCGGAGTGGAACAGAATAGTACAATTGCAAAGTATATAGAAAAATTTGTTGTAACTGTTACAGATGCCTATAACAACCCTGTTAATACCAGACCATACATTGCAGTTGGTGCGATGGTGGAGTATGCAGTTGACGGCAGTAGTCAAACAGGAGAGAGAACAACAACTTCTCCAAGATTATGGCACGGAAGACTTGATACTAGAGGTGAATTGGAAGCAGTTGGAGGTAATAAAGCACAATTTACGACAACTGTAGATGCCTTTAACTATGTTGATCTTAATAATGACAAATTGGTTGTTTTTGGTGATGGGTATGTATATGAATCTCTTGGAAAATGGGATATTGAATCTGTATCCAATCAGGTTCTTGGACTTAAAGATGATTACTTTGGTATTACACGGTCTGATCTTTACTTTGCCGTAGGGCATAACAACAGACAGGATTTGTGTAGTGTTGACGGTCGACAGTATGTTGGAAATATGAAAGCAAACAGCTATCAACTAGATGAGACAGGACATGCTTTGGTGGAATTTGAGTATGATTATCATCTTACTGGAAAAGATATTATGATTTGGACAAACCTGACCGGATTCCAGGCTGACAGTGATCGAATAGGCAGGATTGGTGAATCGAAGAAACATACACTGAGAGGTGCCGGATTCAATTCTCCAGAATATTGGAAAGTAGAAGGGTACGGGGCTCCTCGTACCTTATCTTTTACGGTACATCATGAAAATGCTCCGGAGTGGTATAGAAATGGCCATTTTGGATTTGCTGTAGCCGGTAGTTGTGTAGTACATGGCATTATAGACTGGAGTAATATGCATGATGCTAGAGATTGTAGAAATACAGTAGCTTATGTTGACCTGAATGTATCAAATCCAGGTAAAGATGATTGTTATATTTCTATTGAACGTATTAATGTTTCACCTGAATTTAGCGGTACTAACACGTATTAATGAAAGTACCATGGGTATATCCCATGGTGCTAATGCATTCTTTCTAAACTTTTCACTATAATTCCATACACATTTTATATATAGGCAATACAGATGATAGACTTGAAATACCTCCAGAACAACTTTGAAGAAGCAAGTGCAAAGCTTCAGAAAAAAGGTGTAGACAGTGCTGCACTTGAAAACCTTAAAACACTTTTTAAAGCATTAAAAGAGGCCAATGCCAAACTTGAAGCGACCAAGGCAGAGCAGAACAGCATGTCCAAACTTTTTGGCCAGTATATGCGGGAAGGCAAAGATATTACAGAGCTTAAAGCCAAGGTAGATGCAAACAAAGAAGCGATGGTACCTTTGCAGGAGAAAGCCAGAAAAGCAGAAGAAGCACTCTATGCTGTGGCTCTTGCCATACCAAACTTTCCTGATGATGCTGTGCCGGAGGGGGCAGATGAAGAAGATAATGTGGAGCTGAGAAAAGTACTTGAGCCAAAAACATTTGACTTTGAGCCCAAAGAGCACTGGGCACTGGCTGAGAAAAACGGATGGATCGATTTTGAGCGTGGGGTAAAACTGGCAAAAAGCCGTTTTTCCGTATTGTGTGGTGATGCGGCAAAGATGGAAAGAGCCCTTATCAACTTCTTTCTCGATACCAATGCATCCAAAGGCTTTGAAGAGCTCTGTGTGCCCTTTATGAACAATGCACAAATGCTTCAGGGAACCGGACAGCTGCCAAAATTTGAAGAAGATCTTTTTAAAATAGAAGGGGAAGACCTTTACTTAATCCCTACGGCAGAAGTCCCTTTGACCAATATGTACAATGATGAAATTCTTTCAGAGCAGGAACTTCCTGTACTCATGACAGGCTACACTCCCTGTTTCAGGAAAGAAGCAGGTTCTGCCGGTCGTGATACCAGAGGAATGATCCGCCAGCATCAGTTTGACAAAGTAGAGATGGTGGCCATTGCCCATCCTGAGAAAAGTGATGAAGTTTTTGAAATGATGGTGCAGAATGCTTCAGATATATTGACGGCACTGGGACTTCCTCACAGAGTAGTCGAACTTTGCGGCGGCGACCTTGGGTTCTCAGCAGCCAGAACCATTGATCTTGAAGTATGGCTCCCCGGACAGAACAAGTACCGTGAGATCAGCTCTATTTCCACTACAAAAGATTTTCAGGCCAGACGTGCAAAGATCAGATTTAAAGACGGAAAAAAGAACAGACTGGTACATACCTTGAACGGTTCTGCTTTGGCGGTAGGACGTACACTGATCGCAATTATGGAGAATTATCAGAATGAAGACGGGAGTATAGAGATACCTGAGGTATTAAAAAAATATATGTGAGAAGCGTAAAACAAATGGCAACTGCTTGCCATTTGTAGCTTTGGAACCGAAATAGTAGGAGCAAAGCGTAGCCATGTAGGCTAGAGTCAGATTGTCTTACAACTGTCCGCATGACGTGACTTCAGCTTTCCTTCCATACTCAGGTAGGAATTCAGTGCCCCGATGTAGGCTCTGGCAGAAGAGAGCATCGTGTCGATATTCAATCCGTGTCCTATAATGGCAGGTTCGCCGTTAAAGGAGACTTTGACAGTGACACTTGCCAAGGCATCTTTGCCTTTGCTGACAGATTTTACTTTATAGTCCAGCAGGTGACCCTCATAGCCGGAGATACGGTCTATGGTTTTGAAAATAGCATCCATTGTCCCGTCTCCTATACTCGCATCAATAATTTCATCATTCTCTTTTTTTATGCTGACTGCGGCACTAGGGACACCGTTGCTGCAATCCATCAACTGCAAAGAGATCAGTTCAAAGATCTTTGGTGCGGAGGTCATCTCGTTGGTAACAAGGGCTCTCAAGTCATCATCATAGATCTCTTTTTTACGGTCTGCCAATATTTTAAAACGTTCAAAAGAAGCATTCAGGGCTTCATCGCTCAGGGTGAATCCCAGTTTTCTCAATTTGTCTTTAAATGCGGCACGGCCGGAGTGTTTGCCAAGTACCAGTGTATCTTCCATATCCAAACCGATATCTTCAGGACGGATAATTTCGTAAGTTTCTTTGTTCTTCAGCATACCGTCCTGATGAATACCGCTCTCATGGGCAAAAGCATTTTTACCCACAATGGCTTTGTTTGGTTGAGGCTCTATGCCTGTAATACTGGCGATCAGACGGCTGGATGGGTAGATCTCTCTGGTGTTAATGTTGGTCTTGAAGTCGGCAAAGACATCCGAACGTGTTTTCAGTGCCATGACGATCTCTTCGAGTGCGGCATTTCCTGCCCGCTCTCCCAGACCGTTAATGGTACACTCCACCTGTCTGGCACCGTTGATGACCGCTTCAAGAGAGTTGGCTACACCCAATCCCAAGTCGTTATGGTTATGGACGGAAATAATGGCTCTGCCTTTGGTATATTCGCTCATCTCCCTGACCATGGCACCAATTTCAAAAGGAAGTCTGAAACCTACGGTATCGGGCAGGTTGATGGTGGTTGCTCCCGCTTCAATAACAGCGTCACTGATCTCTTTCATAAATCCCATGTCTGAGCGTCCGGCATCTTCGCAGGAGAACTCTACATCGTCAACAAAAGTACGTGCATACTCTACAGCTCTTACGGCTCTCTTAATGACTTCATCAGGTGTCATTTTGAGTTTATGTTCCATGTGGATCTTTGAAGTGGCAATGAAGGTATGGATACGTTTCATTTTAGCTTTGGCTACGGCTTCTCCTGCTGCTTTGACATCGGAGTCTATGGCACGTGCCAGGGAACAGACCGTTGAGTTGCTTACACGCTGTGCGATCTTTTCTATGGCATCGAAATCCCCGGGACTTGCCGCAGCAAACCCCGCTTCAATAATGTCTACACCCAAACGCTCCAGCTGTGCAGCGATCTGGATCTTCTCTTCGGTATTCATCGAAGCACCGGGACTCTGCTCTCCGTCTCTCAATGTCGTGTCAAATATTTTAATGGTTTCCATTATGGTTCTCCTTGCAAGTGCGGCAAAGCCACACTTCAATTCCTCTCACTAAAGCTACACCTGCGGTGAGAAAGGGTTATATCATACTCTTTTGAAGGTATGGGTGTAAAAAATTGTCTAATTTTACCTAAATAGTGGTAATTAGAAACTAAAAGTGGAACGTTGTAAAATGTGGAAATTAGAGTGAGAGCAGGAGGAGTATATCGGCTTGTGTGAAAATGGTTGAAATGGTTTGAATCTTTTTCATGATTTCTCCTGTGATTTTTGTGCAAGTATACACTTTTTTATATATTGTGTCAAATTATCTTTTTATCTTGATATTTCTAAGGTTTATGGTACGCAGGGCCCTAATGGGACCGTAGAGTACATAGACAAGGATGATCAGTGCAAAACCCTCTGCCGAAAAAAGATAGAGCAGTGAAGCCAGCATGACTACTGTGATCATAGTCTTGAAAACCATGGGTCTGTCCAGTTTTACTTTCTTGAAAGAGGGGTAACGAAAATTGCTCACCATCAGTATAGAGACACCCAGTGCAAGAAAAAGGAGGATAAGACTGTAATGTTCAAGAGTATATTTGTTAAAAAGCAGTATCCACATGGAGATGAAGATCGCAGCGGTCGGGATGGGAAGTCCAATGAAGACGTTGGGGTCTGTTTTGGCTGTAGAAACATTGAATCGTGCCAGACGGATGGCTCCAAAGATGACATAGAGTGCGGAGACAAGAATACCGAAACGTCCGAATGACTGACCGATAAAAAAGTAAAGCAGCATAGCGGGTGCAATACCAAAAGAGATCACATCTGCCAGAGAATCGAACTCTACACCGAACTGACTGGTGGTGTTGGTCAAGCGTGCAATACGCCCGTCCAGCCCGTCAAAGACCAGTGCCAGGAGTATCAGCCAGGCTGCATTGGCAAAATCTCCTTTGCTGGCTTCGACAATGCTGATGACACCGATGAAAATACTGCTTGCAGTAAAAAGATTCGGCAGTATATAGAGCAGGTTGGGTCTGTTATGCATTGTCTTTGCTGTCTTCTGTGCCATCTTCATCCGAAGGTGCAGTTTCAGATGTTTTTGCATCGGGTTTTTTGGTATGTGCCAGACGGCTTTTCAAACCGTTTTGGGTTTCATAGTCTTCAATGATCTGTCGTACTTTTGTCCCTTCTATGACTTCCACATCAAGCAGCACAGCAGCCATGTTTTCAATGGCTTTATGGTAGTCGTTGAGTGTCTTTTTGACAAAAGCATAACGCTCGTTGAGTGTTTTTTTGATCTCATTGTCAATACTCTCTGCCATTTTCTCACTGTAGTCAGTGACTACGCCTCCTCCTCCGAGGAAACTGTTTTCACTGCGTTTAAGCACCATCAGTCCGGCAACTTCACTCATACCGTATACCGAGATCATATCTTTCAGGATGGCAGTAGCACGGTCAAGGTCGTTGCCCGCACCGGTACTGATCTCACCGATGAAGACCTCTTCGGCGGCACGTCCGCCAAGCAGTACATCGATCTCGGCAAGGAGTTCATGTTTCTGCTTGAGGAATCTGTCTTCATCATCGGGGAGGTGAAGGGTATAGCCCAGAGCACCAAGCCCTCTTGGGATGATGGAAACTTTGGTGACACGGGTTGCCCCTTTGGTGAGTTCTGCCATAAGGGCATGTCCGCTCTCGTGATAGGCGACGATGCGTTTTTCAATTTCTGAGATCTTACGGTTTTTCTTTTCAAGTCCGACAAAAGAACGCTCAATGGCTTCAAGCAGGTCGGATTGTTCTATCTCCTTTTTATCGAAACGCCCTGCAAGGAGCGCCGCTTCGTTGATGATATTGGCAAGATCGGCACCGGCAAGACCGGCTGTCTGTTTTGCCACGATCTCAAGATCGACATTGGCAGCGAGTTTGACCCCTTTGGAGTGTACCTTCAAAATGGCAAGACGACCGTCATAGTCGGGTTTGTCTACCAGTACCTGTCTGTCAAAACGGCCTGCTCTCAAAAGTGCGGCATCGAGTGTTTCGGGGCGGTTGGTTGCTGCAAGTACAATGACAGGGGTATCGGTACCGAAGCCGTCCATCTCTGCAAGCAGCTGGTTGAGCGTCTGTTCACGCTCGTCATTTCCACCCATCTGTCCGCCGGAAGCACGGCTTTTACCGATGGCATCGATCTCGTCGATGAAAATGATGGAGGGAGCTTCTTTTTTGGCCTGTGCAAACAGGTCACGAACACGGCTGGCACCGACCCCTACGAACATTTCAATAAAACCTGAACCGCTGACTGAAAAGAATGGAACGGAAGCTTCTCCCGCTACCGCTTTGGCAAGCAGGGTCTTACCGGTACCCGGAGGTCCTACAAGCAATACCCCTTTGGGGATCTTTGCTCCCAGTTCAATGTAGCGTTCCGGGAATTTGAGGAAATCGACGATCTCTTTGACTTCATCTTTGGCTTCTTCAACCCCCTGTACGTCATCAAATCGTGTATCGGGTTTTTCTGCATTGATGAGCTTGTCGGCTTTTCCCGCACCCAAAATGCCTCCACCCATACCTTTTGTCATTTTTTTGGCAAGGAAGATCCAAATGGCAAAAAAGATAAGAATCGGCAGCAGCATACTGACAAGTTCGGAAAAGAATCCGTTGCCCATGACCCCTTCATAGGCAATATGCTTTTTTTCAAGCAGAGGAACAAGGTCTCTGTCGTATGTAGGGATATTTTGTGCGACATAACGTATTTTTCTGCCGTTGGACTGCGCAATGGCTTCTACTACGGTAGGTGTCAGTTTGACACTTTGGACTTTTCCCTCTTCAATATACTTTTTCAGTTCGGAATATTTTACCTGTTTGGTTTGAGAAACCCCCTGGGAGTTCATCATATTTCCAAGACTCTCTCCCTCTCCTACAAAGGATTTGAAGACAAGAATGATGACAATGGAGAAAATTGCAAAAGCAAGCAGGGGATTGTCATTGAAAAAGTTGTTATTATTGTTATTTTTGTTGTTATTGTTATTTTGATTATTGTTTTGGTTAGCCATGGGCAGTTTCCTTTTTGTAAACAAGTGTAACCCACTCGTCTTTCAGTGTTCTTTTTTCTAGTGTCAGGTCAGAAAATGATTCTTTGACCAGTGTTTCTTTTTTATCTAAAATACCTGAAAGTATCAGGTATCCTTCCGTTTTAACCGCAGCTTTGAGGTCTTTGGCAATAAATCTCAGCACATCGGCAATGATATTGGCAATGACAACATCATAAGTGCCTTCGGCCTTGTCAATAGAGCCTTCCCAGAGTGTGTCATACGTTTCTTCATTGAGTGCAAAGTTCTCTTTGCAGCTCTCTACCGAAAGAGGGTCCGTATCGCACAGTTCAACAGTGGCACCCAGTTTTTTTGCCGCCAGACCCAAAATACCGGAACCGCATCCTACATCGATGATATGATCTTCGGGATTGACGTACTCGCTGATCGCTTCAAGGCAGGAGAAAGTGGTGGCATGGTGTCCCGAACCAAACGCCAGTGCCGGGTCTATCTTGATATTGATGAAATTCTCTTTGGCTTCATACCAGCTTGGGAAAATATAGAATTTACCTGCTTCTATGGGCTGAATGGATTCCTGATAGTTTTTGATCCAGTCTACATTTTCTTTCTCTTCAAGTGTAAAATCCATCTTGATATTTTCACCCAGTGTGCCGGACAAAGATACAAGGGCTTCTTTAACCGGAGTTAAATCAGACTCGCTTCGAATGACGATCTTGTCATTTCCGAGTTCGACACCTTCACCGTGGATATTGAGAATGAAATCGGCAATAAAATCGACAAACTGCTCATCCAGTTTTACTGTGAGTTCGTAATATTTATCTTGCATACTTTATTTCCTAACGAGACAAGTCTCGTGAGCCTGCTGCTGAAGCAAACATAGTGTTAGCGTAGTAGAATGGACTTTGTTCATTTTGCGTTCCTCGTTTTATGGAAAGCTTCTTC
>Ga0256843_1001293_pt1 | contig 19974 bp, 24 predicted proteins | sample AlvinellametaG_FD_191572 | JGI IMG/M metagenome (GOLD analysis project Ga0256843, IMG submission 191572) | Pompeii worm associated microbial communities from hydrothermal vent at the East Pacific Rise, Pacific Ocean - Alvinella | ecosystem: Host-associated > Annelida > Integument > Unclassified ... | reverse complement strand
ATCTATATAATGGTTTAATATTTCCCACTTTAGGAGTTCAAGCATTAAGGTTTTATTATAATCAAGAAATAGATATAAAAAACCATATCTTATATATCAAAAACAAAAAAATACCTCTTGATAAATTTAATGCTTTAAAACTAAATTATTACCCACTTAATAAATATCAAATTATCTCTTTTAGTGATATTGATAAGTTTAATTTTAAAGACAAAATAGTTATTATTGGAATTTCTGAAAGTGGGATTAGTGATATTAGATCTACTCCTATAGGGCCAATTCCTGGTCCATTACTTCACTACACTTTTATATCTAATATATTAAATTCTGATTATATTAAAGAGTATAAATCACTAAATATTTTATTTATGATATTTTCAATGTTAGTAGCTTTTAGTTACTTTTTTAAATCAATTACAAAAAGAGTTTTAATCTATTTTTCTACAATTTTAGTTTTTATTATAGGAGCAATATTTTTATATAGATTTTTTAATATTATGATAGATATCTTTTATCCTTTATTATCTTTAATTGTAAATATTCTAATAATCGAATTTTTCTTATTCAAAGAAAAAGAAAATCAAGTCCAATTTATTAAACAAGCTTTCCAAAGTTATTTATCCCCTTCTTTATTAGAAGAAATTATTAAAAATCCAAATAAACTACAATTAGGTGGTGAAGAAAAAGAGATTACTATTTTATTTACAGATATTAGAAATTTTACAACTTTATCTGAAAACTCTACGCCAAAAGAGATTATTCAATTAATCAATAAGCTATTTAGTATTCTATCTCATGTTATTATTGATAATAAAGGGTTTATAGATAAATATATAGGTGATGCAATTATGGCTTTATTTAATGCACCTGTTGATGTTAAGAACCATGCTCAATTAGCTTGTAAAAGTGCTATTGAGATGCAACTTGCTATAAATGAATTTAATCAAACAAGAAAAAATTTACCTCCTATACATATGGGTATAGGGATAAATACAGATAAAGTATATGTAGGGAATATGGGAAGTGATATCAAATTTGAATATTCTGCATTGGGTGATGGAGTAAATATAGCTTCAAGATTAGAAGGGGAAACAAAAAAATTAGATGTTAAAATTTTAATTAGTAAAAATACTTATAACAAAATAGATACAAACCTTTTTCATTGCACATACAAAGGTAGAATTTATGTAAAAGGTAAATCAAAACCTATAGAAGTTTATTCTCTTGATGGATATAAAGGGAAATATATTTAAGTATAATTACACAAAAAAAGGAGCTAAATTTGAGAGAGTTTTTTTTATATGGTCTTTATAGTGGTCTATTACCAAAAGCACCAGGAACATGGGGTAGTATAGTTGGAGCAATATTTGGTTATATTATTTTAATGTTTTTACCACAATCTACTCTATTTTTACTTGCTATTTTTATATCAGTTATTGCTGTAAAAGAGATAAATAAATATGAAGAAGAAACTGGTATTCATGATGATAAAAGAATAGTAATTGATGAAATTGCTGGTATGTGGATAACTATGAGCTTAGCTGGTGGAAGTGTTGTTGCTACAATATTTAGTTTTATATTTTTTAGAATTTTAGATATTAAAAAACCATCTATTATTGGAAAAATAGATAAAAAAGTAAAAGGTGGTTGGGGTGTAATGGGTGATGATTTAGTCGCTGGTATTTTCGCTGGTATTTTAGCTGCTATGTCTTATAGTTTATATCTAAAGGGGATTAGTTGAAAATATTAGTAGCTATTAGTGGTGCGAGTGGATTTAGTTTGGGTAAAAAAACATATGACCTAATCCCAAACGAATATGAAAAACATCTAATAATTTCTAATAATGCAAAAATCGTAGCTAAAAAAGAGGAAAATATATATTCAAATAATGAAATATGGCAAAAACCTGCAAGTGGAAGTTTTGGTATAGATGTAATGATGATAACTCCTTGTAGTATGAATACATTAGCAAAAATAGCAAATGGTATAGAAGATAATTTAATTACAAGAAGTGCTGGTGTTATAATAAAAGAGAAAAAAACTCTCCTTATTGCACCAAGAGAGATCCCTTTTAGCCCTATTCATTTAGAAAATATGTTAAAATTAAGTAGACTCGGAGTTATAATAGCTCCACCTATTTTAGGATATTATTCAAACCAAACAAATTTAGATGAAATGGAAAATTATATAATTGGCAAATGGTTTGATTTAGTAAAAATAAAAAACAATTTATACAAAAGGTGGAATGGATGAAAACAGCTATATATCCAGGGACATTTGACCCTATTACAAATGGTCATTTAGATATTATCAAAAGAGCTTGTAATATGTTCGATAAAATAATAGTAGCCGTTGCTAATAACAAAGCAAAACAAAGTATGTTTGATTTAGAAACAAGAGTGGAAATGGTGAAAATAGCAACTCAAAATTTAAATAAAATAGAAGTAAAACCCTTTAATTCATTATTAGTAGATTTTGCTAAAAAAGAAAACTCAAAAATTATTATTAGAGGGTTAAGAGCAGTAAGTGATTTTGAATATGAACTTCAAATGAGCTATGCAAATCAAAGTTTAGATAATGAAATTGATACTATTTATTTAATGCCTACTTTAAATAATGCCTTTATCTCATCAAGTATTGTTAGAAATATTTTAAGTTATAATGGAGATGTAAGTCATCTAATTCCAAAGGAGATACAAAAATATGTATATAGCAATTGAAGGGATAGATACAGCTGGTAAATCTACTCAAATATCTTTACTTAAAGAAATTTATAAAAATGCTTTATTTATCCGCGAACCAGGAGAAACAAAAATAGGTCAAAAATTAAGAGAAATTATTTTTACTGAAAATATCTCAAAAAAAACAGAACTATTCCTATTTTTAGCAGATAGAAGTGAAACTATAGAAAAAATCATAAAACCAAATAAAAATAAAATGATAATAAGCGATAGAAGTTTAATTAGTGGTATAGCTTATGGTTTAGAGTTTTTTAGCTTAGAAAATTTATCATTATTTAATTCATTTGCTACTGATAAAATATATCCCGATTTAGTAATAATTTTAAAACTTAATAGAGATACATTAGAAAAAAGATTATCTCAAAAATCGCATGATAATATAGAAAAAAGGGGTGTTGATTATCTACTTTCTATCCAAGAAAATTTAATCAATGCTTGTGAATATTTAAATATAGATATGTTAATAATAGATGCTCAAGAATCTATAGAAAATATTCATCAAAAAATTTTAAAAACTATACAGGAATTATAGGTTTTTTAGATATAATAAAAAAAGGCGAATCAAATGATACAAAAAATTATTTTATTTTCTCTTTTTTTAACATTATCTTTAGCACAAAATACTCACCATAAGATACTAAAATGTATCTCTACTGGTAATTGGGCCCCTTTTAATGTAAGGAGTGAAACTGGTTTACAAGGTATAGCTGTAGATTATTGGAAACTGGTTCAAAAAAAAGCAGGCTTAAAAAGTTACTATAAAATAGTTGATGATTTTGGTGATGTATTAAATGCTATTAAAACAAAAAAAGCAGATATTACAATCTCCACTACAAAAACAGAAGATAGAGCTAAATATGCAGTATTCTCTAAACCATATATAACTTTTCCTTTTGTTATAGCTACAAGAAACAATGTAGGATTTATAGAAAATGTAGGACTACTAAAAGATAAAACTATAGCTGTTGGTAAAAATTACACTGCAGAAAAAATATTAAGAAAATATTATCCCCACATTAAAATCATCCAAGCACATAACATAAATGAAGCCCTAAAAATGGTTAATGAAGGTAAAGCATTTGCTGTAGTAGATATCCTACCAGTATTAGCTTATAATATAAATAGATACCAATTTACAAATCTAAAAATTGCTGGTAGATTACCTTATGATTTTAAACTTATGTTTATGCTAAGAAAAGATTATGCTGATTTATTACCAAAAATAAATCAAGCAATAGATGCTATTACACAACAAGAAAAAGATAGAATATCTCAAAAATGGATCCCTATTGTATACGAACAAGGTATTCCTGTTGAAACATTTAAAAAATTTGTAATTATTACAATCATTGTAATTTTAATTTTTATTATATGGATAACTTTACATATTATCCACATAAAACAACAAAAAAAACTCCAACTGGAACTTATTAAAGCAAAAGAAGATGTAGAAAGAGCTCTTAAAGCAAAAACAGAATTTTTAGCAAATATGTCTCATGAAATTAGAACACCACTTAATGCCATGTTTGGATTTATTCAATTACTCCAAGAAAAAGCAATAGATAACGAAACAAAAAAATATCTAAATATTATAGAAAAATCTGGTCAAAATGTTCTAACTATCATAAATGATATATTAAATTTTTCAAAATTAGAATCTCAAAAAGTTAAATTAGAAATTATAGAATTCAATCCTAAAGAGGAAATAGAAGTTATATATAATCTATTTAGAAACTATGCTTTACAAAAAAATATATTTTTAGAAATAGAAGAGACAAATCTAAAATATACAATCTATTCTGATCCTGTTAGATTAAAACAGATAATATCAAATTTATTAAGTAATGCAATCAAATTCACACCTTCCCATAAAACAATTACATTAAAAGTGATTTATAATGATAAAAAGGAGAGCTTATTTATTTCTGTAAAAGATGAAGGAATTGGAATAGAAAAAGATAAATTAGATATAATTTTTGAATCATTTACTCAAGCAGATACTTCAACTACAAGAAAATATGGTGGGACTGGACTTGGACTAACAATATCTTACAAACTTGTTAAGCTACTTGGTGGTGAAATAAAAGTTGAAAGTGAAGTTAATAAAGGAAGTAAATTTTATTTTTCTATACCTGCTAAAAAAGGTAAACCTATAATTCAAAAGCCTAAGACACAACTAAAAACAAAAGATAAAAAATATAATTATCATATACTACTTGTAGAAGACAATAAAGCTAATCAACTATTTATGAAATCTTTATTACAAAATTTAGGAGTATCTTTCGATATAGCCAATGATGGAATAGAAGCCATAAATAAAGTTAAAAATAATAAATATGATTTAATCTTTATGGATATAAATATGCCTAATTTAGATGGAATAGAAGCAACAAAAAAAATCTTGGCTTATGAAAAAGAGAATAATATACCTCATACACCTATTATAGCTTTAACAGCAAATGCTTTAGAAGAAGATAAAGAGATGTTTTTATCTATAGGTATGGACTTTTATTTACCTAAACCTATAGATTTAGAGAAATTAAAAGATATCTTAAATAAACAAAACTCTTTGGTATAATAGCGAAAAAATTAGGAGAGCTATCTTTATGTGGGAGATAATAAAAGAAGATTTTTTAGTTGTATATAAAAAAGACCCAGCAATTCGCTCAAAACTTGAATTGTTTTTTAATTACCCAGGAATATGGGCTATATTTTGGTATAGAATCTCAAATAAACTTTATAAAAACGGATTTAAAACATTAGCAAGATTTATAATGGGATTATCTCAAATACTTACAAATATCGATATTCACCCAGGAGCTACAATAGGTAGAAGAGTTTTTATCGACCATGGTATTGGAGTAGTTATTGGAGAAACTGCTATTATTGGTAATGATGTTACAATTTATCAAGGAGTAACTCTTGGAGGAGTGAGCCTAAACAAAGGGAAAAGACACCCAACTATCGAAGATGAAGTTGTAATTGGTGGTGGTGCAAAAGTTTTAGGAGATATTACTATTGGAAAAGGTAGTAAAATTGGAGCTAATTCTGTAGTAGTAAAAGATGTCCCACCCTATTCTACCGTAGTTGGAATCCCTGGTAAAATAGTAAAAAGAAAAGAAAACGAACCATTAAGCCATAATAAACTTCCAGATATTGACAAAGAACTTTTTGTATATCTTTTTGAGAGAATAAAAATCCTTGAAGAAACCCTACAAAAAGAAAATATAGAAATTACTCAAAAAGATGAAGAATTAGCAAAAAAATATGAAGAATATATCAAAAGTATTAAACAATAATGTATAATTCTAATATAGATTTTATCAAAAGGAAATAACTATGAAGTTATCAAAAAGAATAAATAAATTAAGCCCCTCTTTAACAATTGCAATCAGTCAAAAAGCAAGAGAACTAAAAGCAGAAGGTAAAGATGTATTAGCATTTAGTGCCGGTGAGCCTGACTTTGATACTCCTGCTAAAATCAAAGAAGCTGCAATAAAAGCAATCAATGAAGGATTTACTAAATATACAGCAGTTGCTGGAATTCCTGAGCTTCTTGAAGCTATTCAAACTAAACTAAAAAAAGAAAACAATTTAGACTACAACACAAATGAAATAGTAGTAAGTAATGGAGCAAAACAAAGTTTATTTAATATTTTTGCTGCCATTTTAGATGAAGGTGATGAGGTTATTATTCCAGCTCCATATTGGGTAACTTATCCAGAACTTGTAAAATACCACGATGGAGTTCCTGTAACAATCGAAACATTTGAAGATACAGGATTTAAAATCACACCTGAAATGTTAAAAAAAGCAATCACTTCAAAAACAAAAGCTTTAATCCTAACAACTCCATCTAATCCAACAGGGGCAGTTTATTCTAAAACTGAGCTTGAAGCACTTGCAGAAGTATTAAAAGGAACAGATATTTTAGTAATCAGTGATGAAATGTATGAAAAACTTGTATATGGTGAAACTTTTTACGCAACTGCTTCTATTAGTGAAGATATGCTAAAAAGAACAATCACTGTAAATGGTCTAAGTAAAAGTGTAGCAATGACTGGATGGAGATTTGGATATTGTGCAAGTAAAATTGATGAATTAAATAAAGCTATGGTAAAACTTCAAAGTCAAGCTACATCAAATATCAATTCAATCACTCAAAAAGCAGCAATTCCAGCTCTTTTAGGTGAAGTTGATGAAGATATTGAAATGATGAGAAAAGCTTTTGAAGAGAGAATGAATTTTGTATATGAAGAATTTAATAAAATACCAGGACTTAGTGCTGCTAAACCAACAGGGGCTTTTTATATTTTTGTAAATCATAAAGAAATCGAAGAAGATTCTATGAAATTTGCTCTTGAGCTTTTAGATAAAGAAGGTGTAGCTGTAGTTCCTGGTGTTGGATTTGGAAGTGAAGGATATTTTAGATTTAGTTTTGCTACGTCTCTTGATATTTTAGATGAAGGTATCAAAAGAATTAAAAAGTTTGTGGAGAGTTATAAATGATTAAACATATAGTTTTATTTAAAGTAAATGACAAATCAAAAATAGATACAGCAAAAGAGATGATTTTATCACTAAAAGAGAAAATACCTCAAATTATAGATATTGAAGTATTTAGTGATATAGGATATGATGAAAGTGCAAGTGATTTTGGACTTATTACAACATTAAACAATGTAGATGATTTAGATATATATGCTAAGCATCCTGACCATTTAGAAGTGATAAAATTTATCAAAACAATTGCTATAGAAAGAAGAGCAATTGATTACAAAATATAAGGAGAATAAAATGGGTATCAATACAAAATTACTAATTGGAGGAGGGGTTGTAGCAGCTGCAATAGTAGCTACTCCAATAATCTATCAAAACCAAATAGAAAAAACAATTAACACAACAATAACTAACTTAAAAGAATATAATGTAAATCTAACTAAAAAAGATGATAAAAGTAATTTTTTTAATGTTAAAAGAGAATATATTTTAACTATTAAAGATTCAACTAAAATCATTAAAGAAGCTATTCCAAATATCCGTCCACATGATTTAAGAAGTTTAAAAAAAGCTTTTGATGGAACTAAATTTTTAGTAACATTAAACATCACAAAATTACCTGTATATCATAAAAATGCTGTAGTTGTTTCATTATTAAGTCTAAATGATAATGCTATGAAAGATTTAGAAACTTCTGAACCAGGTAAACAATTATTAAACTTTATCAAAAATAGAGGAATTGAAGTTTTACTTGATGTAGATAATTTAAAAATTGCTAAAGCAAATTTAAAAGATATAGATTTAACTCTAACAAATACTACATATGACAATAAAAAAGAAACAATGAATTTTGTAGTAAATAACTTTAATATAAATTTTGAAAACGATATAAAAACTCATTTTAATAAAATTGCTTTTAAATTTGATGATCAAAAATATAGTAACACACTAATTACATTAAACAATTTTAATAATATCTATACTTATAAAAATGATTTCAATAATAAACAAACAACATCTTTACAAAACTTTAGCATTAACTACAACACAAAATATCGTAAACAAACATTAAATATAGACAATATTAAAGTTAACTATAATTTAAGCCATATTTTAGATAATATTAACTACTCAAATATTATCAGTGTCGAAAACTTCACGATGTCTGAAAAAAGAAGTTATAGAAAATTACCTGAAAGTATCACAATCAAAAACTTTAAACTTGGATTTAATCTAAATAAAATTAGCTACACAAATATTAACAGTATCGTAAAGAAAATCAAAGAAAATCCAACTTATGCAAGTTCGTTAGATTATTCAAAAGAAGCTATAGGAATAATAAATCATGGATTTAGTTTTGCTATTAGTCCATTATCTGTAGATAAAATTATCTTAAATACAAGAAGTATTAAAATGGATATAGACCCTGTTTCTGTAAAATTCTCAACTATTTTACAACCAAATAAATTAACATTAGATCAATTAAATTATAATCCAGAAAGTGCATTCAAATACTTAAATGCAACTTTAAATATTGTAACAACAAAAACAAATCTTGATTTAGCATCAACTATGCTTGGAGCTGATACAGTAAATGAAGTGATGGATAAAATTGGTGAAATTAAAAATAACAAAGTTATAATTAACTTAACATTCAAAAACCAACACCTTATAGCTAAAGGAAAACAACTATTCTAATGGATAGAAGAAATTTTTTAAGAAACTCCTCTTTTCTAACATTAAGCTTATTAGCACCTAACTCTCTTTTTGGTGCTAATCCAAAAAACAAATATCACTTTATTATGCCCCCTAAACCTTTTGAATATTATATAAAAGAAGGTAAACAAAAAGGGGGTAAAATACTTATTATTGGTGGTATTCATGGAAATGAAGAAGGTGGCTATAAAGCAAGCGATATCTTAATAGATACTGAAATAAAAAAAGGTGTTTTAGCTATATTACCAAGAAGCAATCCCGAATCTATTTTTACAGATGTAAGAGGTTATAATGGGGATATGAATAGAAAATTTGCAAATATTTCCAAAAAAGATAATGATTATTATAAAATCAATTCTATAAAAAATTTTATAGATGATTTTAAACCAGATGTTATTTTGTCTTTACATGATGGATATGGGTTTTATGCAAAACACAAAAATCAATGGGGTGAATGTATAGTTATAGATGAGTTTGAATACAATAATTTACAACTTGGTAAAATTGCAAACTTTGTAAGTGATAGCTTAAAAAAACAAGGATTTAATATACCTGTAAACAATACAAAAACTTTCCAAAAAACAACACATCACAAAGAACAAAGAAAATCTCTTACATATTATAGTTTACAACAACACAATATTCCTGCTTTTTGTATAGAAGGTAGTAAACAAACTTCTCTAAAAAGAAAAGTAACTATCCATCTATTAGCTATAGAAAAGTTTTTTGAAATTTATAATGTAGAAATTAAACCATCATTTAAATATATTTTATCTAATTTAGATAAATATCTATTGCCTAAAAAGCCAAAAGTGTTAGTTACTATAGGTAATGAAAAAAAACTTATATCACATACCACTACATTACATATTCCAAAAGGTAAAGAGATTAAATTTGATATTTTAGATAATAGAGGTGGTGGAATTATAGCCAAAGGGATAAATGTAAATTATAGTTCATTTTATTATAGACATAATATAAACTTTCATGTCCAAAATGATGCTAAAACTGAATTTTATATCAAAATAAGAGGTTAAATATCTAAAAATATAAGTAGTTTAGACGATATTGTTTTCATAATTTTAAAAAAATATATGATTATGTTGAATACTCTTAAAAATAGTGATAAAATTATATATATAATATAAAAAATTTTAAAGGATACAAAAATGAAAAAACTACTTCTTCTACCAATTATGGGTTCACTTTTATTGGCTACTAATTTAGATAATATCATGTTAAATCTAAATAACAAAAATTATGATAAAGCAATCACTTTACTAAAACAACAAAAAGAAACAAAACAAATCGATTTTTTATTAGGGGAAGCTTATTATAAAAGACATTTAACATATACTGATTATAAATTAGCTATGAAATACTTAAAAAAAGCAAAAACTCCAAAAAGCTACTACTACATAGCAAAAATGTATGAAAATGGTTTAGGAGTAAAAAAAGATATAAATGAAGCTATTAGATACTATAAACTATCAAATACGAAAGAAGCTAAATATGAATTAGCTAAATATTACTTAGAAGGTAAATATTTATTAAAAGACCCTAAAATTGCTATAAAACTTCTTAAAGAATCAGCAAAAGAAGGATGCACAAAAGCTCAATATCTACTTGGTAAACTATATTTAGATGATACTATCTTACCTCAAAACTTCAAAGAAGCTGCAAAATGGTTATATCTTGCCGCACAAAATGGTGATGATAAAGCAAAAGCTTTATGGAATAAATATAAATTATGGAGATTTCAATAATTTATATCTTTATTATAAATTATTACCTCCACTTCACTCCCTTTTGGTAGTGTATAAAACCCTACATCAAGTTTCATTAAAGCATAATTATCTATTAAATTAGTTAAAATACCACTACTTCCTGATTTTTTACCTATTGTATCTACAATAAACTCACCATCTTCAAAAGATATATTTACTGCTACAAATTGTGTTTTTGGGTTTGTTTTATTGAATTCTTCCCTTAATTTAGCTTTAATAATAGGTAAATTTTTATAACCTGATATTTTATTTGCTATTGGAGCTACATAAAGTAAAAATGTAACAAAACTACTATATGGAAATCCTGGTAAAGATATAATATATTTATTTTTTACTTTAGCTACCATAACCCACTGACCAGGTTTAATATTTACCCCATGAAAAATAACATCAAATTCACCAGCTATCTCTTTTACAAAATCAAAATCACCTACACTAACTCCACCTGTAGTTACAACAATATCATTTACATCTAAAGCATCTAAAATTTTTGTTTTAATTTCTGCTTTATTATCTCTTACTAATCCAATATTTGTAGTGTCATACCCTAAAAACCTACCAAGAGCTGATAAAGTATAGTTATTTGATGAGTGTATTTGAGCAATATTTCCACTCTCTCCTAAATCTAAAATCTCACTTCCAGTAGCAATAACAGCTACTTTAGCTTTATCAATAACTTCTACAATAGGAATATTTAAACTGGCCATAACTCCAATTTCAGCAAAAGTGATTTTAGTATATTTTTTAATAATAACTTCATTTTCTCTAAAATCTTCTCCAACACTTCTAATACTAAAACCTTTATTTACTTTTATGATAACTTTTAATTTATCTCCATTTACTTTTACATTTTCAATAGGAACTAAAGTATCAGCACCATTAGGTATAAAACTTCCAGTAAAGGTTTTAATCGCTTCTCCATCTTTTAGAGTATCAAAATCAAAACTACCAGCTGGATTACTACCTATAATTTTAATCTCTTTATCTATATCACTATATTTTATAGCATAACCATCCATAGAAGATGTAGGAGCTGATGGATTATTAAAAGTAGCTACAATATCTTTTGCTAATACATATCCTAAACTCTCTTCTAATGAAACTTTTTTAGTTCTTTGTTTAATAGGTAAGCTATCAATTAATTTTATACTCTCTTCAAAACTAATATGTGCCATAAGTATCCTTATTTATTCACTCTACCAGCTATTATATCTATAATAGTTGTAAGCTTTCTCACTTTTAAATAAATTTGATTAATTGTATTAGCAATTTTTTCATAATCATCATCATATTCATATAAAACAGAATTTTTTAATTTTTTTAAATCATTCCAAAATTGATCATCAATTTCTATCTTATAACTTCTTGCTATATGCAAAATATCCATCATTGCTAAATTTTCAATATTCTCACCTTGAATATCTAAATATAGCTTTATAGTCCTACCTAATCTATCTTGTAATTTTGAAAATCTATACCCTATTACATCTATAGCATCATCAATATCATTTTCCATAATTTGTTCTATAAATTTAGAATTAATAGGGATAGAATACATCTCACTTAAATACTCAAATTTTGTATTTAGTTTTTTTATATGTCTTAAAAGTTCTTTTTTGTTTTTTTTGAATTTTTCCATATCACTCATAATAAAATCCCTGCATTTTGTAATTTTTTACTTCTATCTATAGCAAATACTCTTTTATCACCTATTAAGTCATATTTCCAAATAGGAGCATTTGCTTTAAAATCTTCGACAAAATCTTCAATAAGTTTAAATTCTCTATGCTTAGAATATACTCCACACATAAAAGATGTCTCACCTACTAACACATCACCTTTGCTATGAGCCATTAAAACTTTATCTTCCCATTTTTTAAACCATTGATTTAACATAGGTTCATAAATATCAAAACTAAGACCATCAACTCCATTATCATCTCTTACAATACCTGTAAAAGTTAAAAGCATACCACCTTTTTTTAGATTATACCATCTTGAAAAAATATCTTCTACTAAAAGACCACCTTGATATATCTCAACCATATTATCCTCCACATACTGGTGGTAAAAGAGAGATTTCATCACCATCTTTTATACCATCTAAAGATGTAACTATTGTCCCATTAATAGCTACAGCTAATAAATCTAACCATTCTTTAGATACATATTTTTTTATCTCATTTTTTAATTCATCTACACTATTTATTTCTACTTGAATATCATCTCTTGCAATAGGTCCTAAAAATTTAATGACTACTCTCAATTTTACCCTTTCCACTATTTTTAGCTATATATAATTCTTTATCAGCTAATTTAATTACTTCTTTTAAATCTTTATTGTCTTCAGGATATAATGCTACCCCTACACTAATACCAATTTTACCATATTCTTTAAAGTCTAATTTAGTTATTTTATCAAATATTCTTTTAGCTATTTTTAATACAATATCTCTCGGTTGTGAAAATACCATAATAATAAATTCATCACCACCATATCTAAAAGCAAAATCTATTTCTCTAATAGAATCTTGAATCTGCTGTGCTACAAATTGTATCACTTCATCACCAACTTTATGCCCATATAAATCATTAAATCTTTTAAAATCATCAATATCAATAAAAATAACACCTATTAAAGTATCATCTCCATTATATTTTTGAATAATATTTTCTAAAAACCTAACATTGTGTAAACCTGTAAGTTCATCTTTTAGTGCAAATTCTACAAATTGAGTAATTAAATCATTATAATACACTTCACCAACTAATTCATTATTATCATCTAATACAATTAAATGTTCTACACCTTGATTTCTCATAAGTTTATATGCATCATATAAATCATCATCTTTATGCACAAATACCAAATTTTTAGGATATTTAGCTATTATTGTTTTCAAATTCAAATCTTCATCTTTGTGTATACAAAAATTGATTAAATCACTACTTGTAATTATATATAAAGGTTTTTTATCTTTTAATACAATTATTGAGTTAATATCTTCTTTTAAAAATAGACTTGCTAAATCTAAAATAGTATAATTATCCTCATAATTTATATTAAAAATATCATCTTTAATATAGTTATAAATTTTCATAAAAGGATTCCTTTTGTTAGGTCAAATTGATTATATAAATTTACTACCTTTTCATATTTTTTTAAAAAAACATCAATATTATACTACAAAAAAGTCGTATCCTGCCAAAATAAATAAAATGTTTGATAAAAAAATAATCGAAGCAGCATTCATATCTTCTATAAAATCTAAACAAAAAAACTGTTTAAATGCTGGTATTATAGCGAATAAAAAAGTATTGTCAGTATTAATTTGTAATGGAGAGCAAAAAGATGATATAGAAAGTAACACTTCAAATATATTAGCAAAAATATTAAATCAAAAAGGGGAAGTTTTAATAGGTGATAAAGCTCTAAAAAAATATTATCAACCAAATAATTGCAAAGATTTAGCATCATTATGGTATCAAAAATATAAACTACCGTTTGTATTTGCTACATTTTGTGTAAATAAAAACAAAAAAAGATATCAAAAGTTAATAAATAAATTTTTAAAAGAAAAAATTTATATCCCTAATTATATTTTAAATAAATATTCAAAAAAAACTGGAATTTCAAAAAAACATATAAAAGAGTATTTAGAGTTAATTCAATATAATATAGGTCCAAAAGAGAAAAAATCTCTTAAGAAATTTTTAAAGTTAGCTAAAAAATATAAAGTTTAGTTATAAACTTTAAGAATATTTTTCATTGTTCTTGTCATATTTAAAAGAAGCATATCTACTATAACGACAGCTGCCATAGCTTCAGTTACTACACTACCTCTAATTGCTACAATTGGATCATGTCTTCCTTCTAATTTAAAATCTTTCTCATTTTTGTTTATATCTATTGTTTTTTGTGATTTAAAAATAGAAGGAGTTGGTTTAAAAAATATTTCCATCTCAACATCTTCTCCATCACTAATACCACCTAAAATACCACCAGCATGATTAGTCTCAAAACCATCTTCTCTAATAGGGTCATTATTTTGACTACCTTTTAATTTATGAGCTTCTTTATCACCAATATAAATCCCTTTTGTAGCATTTATACTCATCATAGCACTTGCTAAAATATTATCAAGTTTATAATAAATTGGTTCCCCTAATCCAATAGGTAAATTTTTAATTTTTAATTTTACAACTCCACCTAATGAGTCATGAGATTTTCTTGCATTATCAATAGCATCTTTCCATTCAGTTTCTTTATCTTTATCTAAAGCAAAAATTTCACTATTTTTAGCAAATTCAAAATCCTCTTTTTCTGCTCTAATTCCTCCAATTTCGATAATTCCACTCTCTATTTCAATATTTAATTGTTTTAAGATAAGTTTTGCTATAGCACCTACTGCTACTCTTGTAGCAGTTTCTCTGGCACTACTTCTACCACCACCTCTATAATCTCTAATTCCATATTTATACCAATATGTATAATCAGCATGCCCTGGTCTAAAAATATCTTTTATATTACTATAATCTTTACTTTTTTGATTTTTATTATATATTACAATACCTATAGGAGTTCCTGTAGTTTTGCCTTCAAATACTCCACTTAAAATCTCAATTTTATCATCTTCTTTTCTTTGTGTAGAAAATTTATTTTTACCAGGTTTTCTCCTATCCATTTCACTTTGAATAAAATCTTCATCTATCTCAAGTCCAGCAGGAACACCATCTATTATCACACCTATAGCAGTTCCATGGCTTTCACCAAATGTTGTAAATTTAAATATTTTCCCAAAACTATTCATATATTTAATTCCTTTTTTAAAACTTCTATAGCATCTTTTGCTGCATTTTGTTGAGCTGTTTTTTTAGAATGTCCTTTTGCTTTTGAATAAAATTTATTATTTATAGATACTCCTATTTCAAACTCTTTTTTGTGGTCTGGACCTGATGATGATAATAATATATAATCTGGTGTACACCCAAAATGTGCTTGAGTAATCTCTTGTAGTGTTGTTTTATAATCTTTTAATAACTTATCAGGGTCTATCTCTTTATAAACTTTAAAAATTAACTTCAAAGATATCTCCCTTACTTTTTCAAGACCCGCCTCTAAATACATTGCTCCCATAACTGCTTCAAAAGCATTTGATAAAATAGAAGGTTTATATCTACCATTATTATGCTCTTCTGCTGGAGAGATATATATAAACTCTCCTAATCTTATCTCATTTGCTAATTTTGTAAAAGATGATTCATTTACAAGAGCTGCTCTTAGTTTTGATAAAGTCCCCTCTTCTGAATTTGGAAATTCATTAAATAAAAATTCACCAACAATCAAATCTAATACAGCATCACCTAAAAATTCCAATCTTTCATTATTATATTCTCTTGTATAACTTTTATGTGTAAGTGCCTCGGTTATTAAATTTTGATTTTTAAACTCATAACCCAAACACTCATAAAATTCTTGAATATTTTCGTTTCTCATCATTTTCCTTTCTTAAATTTTTTAAAATTTTACCATAATATATATAGTTTACCAATCATTCTAATTCTTTTGCTCTCTCTTTTGCTATTTTATCACATATTTCATTCTCTTTATGTCCAGAATGGCCTTTTATCCAATTTATATGAATTTTATGTGGTTTTGATACTTCTATATACCTTTTCCACAAATCTACATTTTTAACTTTTTTAAAATCTTTTTTTATCCATCCTTCAAGCCATTCATTTAATCCTTTTAATACATAAGTACTATCACTATATAATTCTATTTCACAAGGTTGTTTTAATGCCTCAAGAGCTTTTATTACAGCTAAAAGTTCCATTCTATTATTTGTAGTATTAGCCTCTGAGCCACTTAAAATTTTTTCATGAGAATTATATCTAAGTATTGCACACCAACCACCATTTCCAGGGTTTCCTAAGCAACTACCATCAGTGAAAATTTCTATTTTTTTCAATTCAAAAACCTTTTTTTTAAAATTATACCATTTATCATAAATAAAAGATAAACTAAAAAGAGAGTAATTTAATCTTATTTTAAGTTTTCAGTGTTATAATGTGAAACTTAAAATCAAATAAAAGGAGCTAAAATGCCAAAAATTAATAGATATGTAGATATTGACACTGTAGAAAGAGAAGCTAAAAAAGATTATATTGATAGACACTCTCCATTTGTTCACTGCGAAGCAAAAGCAAAAGCTGGAGAAAAATTTAAAGTAAAAGTAAAAGTAGGAAATGAATATACTCATCCAGATGATTTCGATCACTATATTGCTTATGTTCAATTATGGAATGGTGAAACTTTACTTGGACAAGCTACTTTCACACCAGGAACATTAGCTAACGAAAAAAGTCAAGTAGAAGTAGATTTTTATGTAATTCCTACTAAAAAAATGAAATTAACTGCAATGGCTTATTGTACAAAACATGGACTTTGGGAATCAGATCCAGTAGAAGTAGAAGTAGAATAATCTAATAAATACTCTTTTTTTCTTTGACGAGAAGTGCTAATATTTAGCTCTTCTCTATACTTAGAAATTGTTCTTCTTACAATGTCTAAATTAAATTTTTCTTTTACTAAATTAGTTATTTTCTCATCATTTAAAGGGTTTTGTTTATCTTCATTTTCGATAATATATTTTATATAGTTTTTAATTTCTCTATTTGATATTTTATTATCTACAGCTTTTGAGAAAAAATATTTAATAGGTATTAAGCCTCTATTAGATAAAATATATTTATTTGATATAGCTCTCGATATTGTAGAAGTTGTATATCCTAATTCATCTGCTACATCTTGTAATTTCATAGGTTTAATAATACCATCAGTAAAAAATTCATATTGTAACTCTAAAATCATCAAACCTATTTTATAAAGAGTTGATTTTCTAAGCTCTAAAGCTTCAATTAAACTTTTTGCTTCTTTAATCTTCTCCTTTGCAAATTGATCTAAATAGGCTTCTTTTTTTATTGTGATTGTTGGATAATATTCATCATTTATTTTCACTTCTAAATGGTTATTATTATTTAATATGATAATATCTGGGATAATATATTCTGTCTCTATATATTGAATTGCTGGAACTATTTTAAATTGTTTAATAATCCCCAAAGCATCGAAAAATCTTTTATGTTTTTTAAATTTTTCTAAATGTTCTAAATTTTCTATCATCTCTAATAAAAGATTATATAACTCATTATCAACATCAAAATTATTTAATTGAAAATAGAAACTTTCTTTTATATCTTTTGCACCTACTCCAGCTGGGTCTAACATATAAAATCTTTGTCTAACTTTTTTGACATCTTTTATACTTACCCCTAATTCTTTAGCTATAACACTCTCTTTACCCTCAAAAAAACCCTCATTAGTTATATCTTCTATAATTTTAAAAGCAATTTTTTTAGATTTTTCAGTAGGAAAAAGATTTGAAGTTTCTATTTGATTTTTTAAATTTTCATATAAGCTTTTATTTTCAATTAAATTATTTTCAATAATTTCTGTATTTGAATTTTGAACATAATTACTAAAGGTTATAAATTTTTTATATTTTACATCTATAAAAGGGTTTTCTTTTTCTAAATCTTTTACCATCTCTTCTAAATCTTCAGATGATGATTTTAAAATATTTAAAAACCCTAATAATTTAGTAGAAATTTTAGTTTTGTTACTAACTTTTAATTTCAAAACTTAAACTCCTCTCCCAAATAATATTTTCTTACATTTTTATCATTTACTATCTCTTGAGGGGTTCCATGACTTAACATATTTCCATCTTTTAATACATATGCTCTATCACAAATATCTAAAGTTTCTTTTACATTATGGTCAGTAATTAAAACACCAATATTTTCTTTTTTTAATACTCTTACAAGCTCTTTTATATCATTTACATTCACAGGATCAACTCCAGCAAAAGGTTCATCTAAAAATAAAAATTTAGGTTTTGGAACTAAAGATCTTGCTATCTCTACCCTTCTTCTCTCTCCTCCACTTAAATTTATCCCTTTTCTTTTTCTAATATTTTCAACATTAAATTTTTCTAATAAATCCTCTACAATTTTTTCCCCTTCTAAAGAGTTTTTGCCATAACAAAGTTCACTTGCTAAATAAAGATTATCTTCTACACTTAAATCTCTAAAAATAGAAGCTTCCTGAGCTAAATAACCTATCCCCTTTTGAGCTTTTTTATGAAGTGGTAAGTTTGTAATATCTTCATCTGCTAATAAAACTTTACCAGCATCTGGAGATACTAATCCACAAATAAGATAAAAAGTAGTAGTTTTTCCTGCTCCATTAGGACCAAATAATCCTACAACTTCACCAGAGTTTATCTCTAAAGATACACCTTTAATAATTTTCGTTTTTTTTATAATCTTTTCTAAATTTTCTGCTTTTAGTGTATACAATTAAAAATCCTTAAATTATCTTTCAATTCTATTTTTAACATTAAATATTCAAATCCAAATTGTTTAAGATAGTTTTCTAAATCTTCACCCCATTCTATAAAATGGTATCCATCTTTTTCGAATTCTTCTAACATTCCTAAAGATAAAAACTCATTAATATCTTTATTATATAAATCATAATGATAAATATTACCATAGATATTTTGAATAGAAAAAGTGGGAGAAGTAACATCACTATCTACTCCCATACTTTTAGTAAACTCTTTTACAAAAGTGGTTTTTCCACTTCCTAAAGTTCCACTTAAAATAATAATCTTTTTATCACTATTTTTTACACATTCTATCACTTTTTGTAAATCAGAAACATTTCTAACTTCAATTTTATTCATAATAAGTAACCGTACTTTTTCCAAATTTTCTTGATTTTATTTTATTATATTTTGCAATAGTTTCAGGAAAATCTATTCCTGTTTGATGTTCAATTATAATTTTTTCTACATTTATTTTTGGTAATCTTGCAATTGTATCAATCACCTTATCATATATTTCTTCATTCCCTTCTCTAATAGCAAATGGAGGATCAAAATAAAAAAATGCTTTTTGTTTATTTCTTTTTAATTTATCTACCACATCCCAAATAGTATCAAAACTATCTCCTAAAATAGTTTCAGCATTTTCTTCTTCTCTACAAGCTTCAATATTTTTATTTAATACTTTAAAAGCATAAGGATCTTTTTCTAAAAAATATGCATACTTAGCACCTCTTGAAAGTGCTTCTAAACCTATACTCCCAGTTCCTGCAAATA
>Ga0256843_1001292_pt1 | contig 19999 bp, 25 predicted proteins | sample AlvinellametaG_FD_191572 | JGI IMG/M metagenome (GOLD analysis project Ga0256843, IMG submission 191572) | Pompeii worm associated microbial communities from hydrothermal vent at the East Pacific Rise, Pacific Ocean - Alvinella | ecosystem: Host-associated > Annelida > Integument > Unclassified ... | reverse complement strand
TTATAAAAAGTTCCTTGCAAAACCTTACAAACCATTCTTATGAGCTGGCAAAAATTCGATATCCATTTGTACTTTTTAAAGCAGCTGAAAGTAATGAGTATATGATCTGTGGAAAAACAAGCTGTTTCGCCAATACAGATGATGTTACAAAGGTAAATGAGCTTATTGCAAACTCTTTTTAATCTTTAAAGTTTTATAATTAAGTAAAGGCAAAAATATGAACAAAACAAAAGATAAAAAGATAAAACATGTCAAAGGTAACAGAGTCGCAGTTTGGAAGAAAAAAGAGACAATAGAGTATGAAGAGGAGTTGAAACGACTTCAAATTGAACTGCTCAAGATGCAAAACTATATCAAAGAGACTGGTAAGAAAGTTTTGATGATTTTTGAAGGGCGTGATGCAGCAGGTAAAGGTGGTACTATCAAACGTATTACCGAACATCTTAATCCTCGTGGTGCTCGTGTTGTAGCCCTTGATAAGCCAAGTGATATCGAAAAGACACAGTGGTACTTTCAACGTTATGTACAACATCTTCCGGCAGCTGGTGAGATTGTTCTTTTTGACAGAAGCTGGTATAACCGTGCAGGAGTTGAACCTGTTATGGGATTTTGTACACAAGAGGAGCATAAAGAATTTTTACATGAAGTGCCTGAATTTGAAAAGATGCTTATAAACTCTGATATTAATATATTTAAATTCTACTTCTCAGTGAGTAAAGATGAACAAAAACGTCGTTTTGATAAACGTCGTACTGATCCACTCAAACAGTATAAACTCTCTCCTGTTGATGAGAAATCACAAGGATTATGGGATAAATACACGATTGCTAAATACTCTATGCTTTTAGCATCACATACAGAGCATGCTCCATGGACAGTTATTCGTTCAGATGACAAGAAAAAAGCACGTATTAACACTATAAAGCATATCCTTAACCATTTTGACTATCCAGATAAAATAGATAAGAAAAAATTAAAAGCAGACGATAAAATTCGCATCCATGCTGATGATGAGATACGCATTATGGAAACAGAAATGACGCTTAAAAAGACAAAAAGTTAATCTTTTTTAGCTATAATCCTCTATAGACTTTTACTTAAAAAAGTCTATCTTACAAAGAGGTTTATATGCTAAAAGATTTAGGAAAATATATCTTTATGATTGAGCTTGGTCTCAAATACAAAAAGATCTTTAAACAAACTTTTTTTCACCCTTTCATTACATTAAAATATGGCTATCAAGAGCTTTCTCTACAACGCGGAAACTACTCTAATCAAGTTCTTGATTTTTTAAATATAAAAGTACAACTGCATGGCGAACTACCACAAAAAGACAGAATTCTCTATGCTATCAACCACAGATCACTCCTTGATATATTAGTTATGGAAAATATCTTCCTTCGCTACCATAAAAACGGTACATGGATAGCAAAACAAGAACTCTTCGAAGATCCTGTCTATGGAAAATTTTTTGAATATAGTGGCTGTATATCTGTCGATTTGGAAAATAAACGCGGACTTCTAAATTTTTTTAAAACCATTAAAAAAGTCTTTTCAAAAGTAGATGATATGAATCTCTACATCTTCCCTGAGGGAGAACGCTTTAAAGGTGATGGTATTCATAAGTTTCAAAGCGGTGCACAAAAGATTGCAAAAGCAAATAATCTTGATATTGTCCCTGTCTATATAGAAGGAAAAAATGAGGAAGTATTTAAAAATGCTCCTTATCAAGAACCTTATACTGTACATGTGCATGTAGGTGATATCATTTCACATGAAAACCTTGAAGAGAAATATCTTGAATTTTATAACTCTGTAAAAAAGGGTAACAATGAGTAAAATGACACTCGGTGTAAATATAGACCATGTAGCTGTGCTGCGTGAGGCGCGTCGTGTCAATGACCCCGACATCCTACAAGCACTTTTTGTTGCTTGCGAAAATGGAGCGGACCAGATTACAATACACTTGCGTGAGGATAGACGCCATATTCAAGATGCTGATGTAAAAAATATCTTGGCACACTCAAAACTACCTGTTAATCTTGAATGTTCAATCAATCAAGAGATTTTAAACATAGTTGCATCCATGCACCCTCATCGTGCTACACTTGTACCTGAAAAACGTGAAGAAGTTACAACTGAAGGTGGATTAGATGTATTTAGTTATGAAGACAAGATTCATTACGCCATAGAGCAACTGCATGATGCAATTATTCCTGTCTCACTCTTTGTTGATCCTGCTGTAGAAGCAATAGAAAAGTCCAAAGAACTTGGTGCTGAGATGGTGGAACTACACACAGGGCTCTACTCAAACCTCTTTGCAATGTTACACTCAAATCTACCCTACTCAAACCACTCTGTAAAAGAGCTAGAACTTCCTCGTTATGAGCTTGAAACACGACTGGAAAAATCTCTACATGAGATCAAAGTTGCAGCACTTCACGCAAAAAAAATAGGTCTTGAAGTTGCAGCAGGACATGGACTCAACTACCATAATATTGATGCTATTATGAAAATAGATGCCATTACAGAACTCAACATTGGTCAAAGTATTATTGCCCGTTCTGTTTTTAGTGGTTTGGATAAAGCTGTTCAAGAGATGAAAAAGCTTACAACTCGATGAGTAAACCTACTATAGCTATCAGTGTCGGTGACCTAAACGGTGTTGGTATTGAGATAGCACTTAAGGCTCACACAGAAGTCTCAAAACTCTGTAACCCAATCTATTGTATAGATAAAGATCTTCTCACGCAAGCTGCAAAGCTCTTAAATGTAACTATTCCAAATGATATTATCTTGCGTAAGGTAGCAAAAGATTTTACAATAACACCAGGTATAGTTACAAAAGAGAGTGGTAGATACTCTTATGACTCTTTTATGCATGCTGTTAGACTCTGTGAGATAAAAGAGGCTAATGCTGTAGTAACACTGCCTATTCATAAAGAGGCATGGATGTTAGCTGGACTAGAATATAAAGGTCATACGGATCTACTACGAAAACACTTCAAAAAAGAAGCAATTATGATGCTTGGATGTCCACAAATGTTTGTAGCACTCTTTACAGAGCATATTCCACTTAAAGAGGTAGCAACTTCACTGACATATAATAGACTAAAAAGATTTTTACTTGATCTACATAACTCTATACAGAAAGAAAAAATTGCAGTACTTGGTCTTAATCCTCACGCAGGAGATAATGGTGTTTTAGGTAATGAAGAGGAAATAATTACACAGGTTCTTTATGATATTAATCAAGAAATAGGATTTGAGCAGTTTGTCGGTCCGATTGTTCCTGATGTTGCCTTTGCACCCTACTTTAGAAAAAACTATAACTACTTTGTAGCGATGTATCATGATCAGGGTTTAGCACCACTGAAAGCACTCTACTTTGATGAGAGTGTCAATATCTCACTCAATCTTCCAATCATTAGAACATCAGTAGATCATGGTACAGCTTTTGACATAGCCTATAAAAGTAAGGCACATACACTGAGCTATATCAATGCTATAAAAAGTGCTATAACTTTTATTAAAGATTTAAACAAAATTTCTAAAAATAAATCCTCCTAAATGATAATTATTTTCCTTTAAGATTTTTTTCGTTATACTTCTGTAACAAAAAGAGAGTAATATTCTCTTAGATTTATTTAAAAGAAGGAAAATAAAATGAAAAAAATCGTAGCACTCGCTTTTACAGCTGCTTCACTTATGGCAAGTTCACTTGTTCAAGATGCAAAAAATGCTGGTCTAAAAGCAATCCCAGAATCTCAAACAGAACTATTAAAGCTTATTGACAATCCTAAAAATCCTATTACACAAGAAAAAGTTTCACTTGGTGAAAAACTCTATTTTGATCCACGTCTCTCACGTAGTGGTCTTATCTCTTGTAATACATGTCATAATCTAAGCGAAGGTGGTGATGACGGTGTAGGTCCAGCAACTGGACATATGTGGAGACATAATCCACATCACTTGAACTCTCCTACTGTATATAATGCAGTATTTTTTGGTTCACAATTTTGGGACGGTCGCGCGAAAGATTTAGAAGCACAAGCACAAGGACCTGCTCTTGCACACCCTGAAATGGCAGCAACAAAAGAGCATATCGTTGCAGTTGTAAAATCCATGCCTGAATATGTAGCAGCATTTAAAAAAGCATATGGTGATGATGTGAAAATTACTTTTGAAAAAGTAACAGACACTATTGCAAACTTTGAGCGTACTTTAGTAACACCATCTGCATTTGATTCATTTATGAATGGCTATAATGAGGCAATGACTCCAATACAAAAAGAGGGTCTTAAAACTTTCATTCAAGTTGGTTGTGCATCATGTCATAATGGCGTAGCACTTGGTGGTGAGATGGGTGCATTCAATGTAACTGCAAAATACAAATATATGAGCACTGGTGACTTCAAAGGTGATAAAAATGGTATGGTAAAAGTACCAACTTTGAGAAATGTTACACAAACAGCACCATATTTCCATAATGGTATGATCTGGAACTTAAAAGATGCAATTAAAGAGATGGGACGTATCCAACTTGGTGCTAAGATTACAGATAAACAAGCAGAGTCAATCGAAGCTTTCCTTGGTGCACTTGATGGTAAAAAACCACATATGATGCTTCCAATGCTTCCTGCATCAACACCTGCAACACCTAAACCAAATCTAGACTAATCTCTTCTAACAGTAGCTTTTTTGCTACTGTCAAGAAGCCTTTCTCCTTATATCTTTTCTCCATATTTTATGCAAAATGATGTATAATCATCCTATATACCCTAAAAGATGGAGGGAAATATGTTCACACTTACTGATGAAGAAAAAAAAGCACTCAAAGAGATAGCAAAAGTTGCACTCTATGAAGCAGTACTTCACAATAAAAGAGTACAAATCGATGCATCAAAACTCCAAAAAAAATTCTCAGAACATCTCGGTGCTTTCGTAACACTAAACAAAGATGGCAGGCTCCGTGGTTGTATCGGTAGATTTGAACCAGATCAGCCTCTGTATGAAGTTATCATTGATATGGCTATCTCAGCCTCGCGCTATGATAATAGATTTACTCCTGTAACAGCAGAAGAACTTGATGATATTGAAATAGAGATCTCAGTTCTTACTCCAAGGGTACGTGTAAACTCTGTAGATGATGTCATAGTAGGAAAACATGGTATTTATGTTGTATATGGAGATCGAAGCGGAACATATCTGCCACAGGTTGCTACAGATATGGGATGGAACAATAAAGAGTTCGTGCAAAGCTGCTGTGTTGAAAAAGCAGGTATTCCGCCACAACACTGCAAAGATGCAGAACTTTATGTCTATGAGGCTATAGTTTTTTAATCATCTACCGGAAGATAAGCATAACCACTGTTTTGTCTTTCAACTAAACCAATAGTAGAGTTTGGTATAATTTTTACAAACTCTACTATATCTTTTTCATCGAGCTTATTACGCTTCATTGCAGCTCCGCACATTAAAAACTCAACATCATATGTATCGGCCAAAGAGGCTACTCTTTTTTTCAACTCTTTATAAACAGCAACTAGTTTTTTGTCATTTTTAAATTTAGTTTTACTAAGATCTTTAACAAAAAAACGATAAGCTCCACCATGAATAACTACTGAAACATCATACTCTTTGAGTTGTCCTTCAAAATATGTTTTATTAACAACAACACCTTTTATGATATTTTTCTCAAATTTTGCCAGATCTTTTGTTGTAAGATCAAAAACGATTTTAGCGCTCTCTTCATCTGCAAATGTAAAACTAAAGAGTGTAAAAAGTAGAAGTAAAATTTTGTTCATTTGTATCATCCTTTTATTTATAAAAGAGATACTATCTGTAGAGTGTAAAAACTATGTAAAAAGAGGGAGTATATAGAGCAAAATGCTCTATATACTAAAGTTTGTCTGGAGTAAGACCTACTTCTTCTAAGTAATGACGAAGTTCAACTACTGCATCTTTAGAAAGAGTATTTCCCTGATGTGGTAAAGGCATTGAGTACATTTTACCATTTAAGTGGATTTTTGCATGGTGTTCTTTATTTAAATCAATCTCTGCACCATAATGCTCCAATGCACTTAAAAGTTTTTTTGAATCAATATTTCCAGAAATTGGATGCTCAAAAATTTTTTGAATTTTTTGTTTATGTTTACTCATTTGTATTCCTTTGTTTTTGTTATATGAAAATTATAACATTTGTATTCTTAGCACTTTAGCAACTAAAGTCACATTTATACAATATTATCTCTTTTTAAAGATTAAAAGTGTTTTATCTTCTGTATCATAGAGAGAGAAAGTCTGCTTATCAACAAGTTTCAGACCTTTTAGCTTCTGAAAGAGCTGAATTTTGTGAAAATACTGTACGATCGTATCTTGATATTTCGTATATCTGCCATCTTCATTTTTTTCAAAGAGAGTAAACTTTGTATTGAGTTCATTATTCTCAAAAGATGCATCAACACTTAAAAACTCATCATCACTGTCATTACTCATAGTACCTTCTGCAACATCAGAAAATCCATAAAGAGTATTGATATCTGCTATAAAGATACCATCATCATTTAGCTTATCTGCCATCGCTTCTAAAAACGCTATGAGTTCCTCTTTTTGCATAAAATTAAGTACATCAAAGATACTGACAATGGCATCATATGTACCCTCTACATCTCTAGCATCTATACACTCAGCATCAAGCCCTTTTGCTTGACACTCTTCAACCATAAGTGAACTAAGGTCAATACCTTTACACTCTACACCATCACTAATCATACGCTCCATAAAGCCACCACGACCACATCCAACATCTAACAGTGTTTTTACATTGTAATCATCAAGCTCAGAGCGATAGAGATCATAAAGTGCTTCTGTCGCCTCTTCTATCCCTAAAAGATGTTCTGCTTTTGCATATAGATCCAGATTTGTCATTATCTAGGCATTCTCTTCATGAATAACATCACGAATCTTTTCATAGATATCAAGAACTTCATCTTTTTTAGCAATGTAAGAATTTTTGTTCGCTATTAGGTATGTCGAACTTGTCATGATATCTTCTACTACTTCAAGTCCATTTTGCTTCATCGTTGTACCAGTTTCTACAATATCTACAATCATATCTGCAAGCCCGATTAGAGGTGCAAGTTCAATAGACCCATAAAGTTTAATAATCTCAACACTTACAGCTCTCTCTTCAAAGTAGCGCTTTGTAATATTTACCATCTTTGAAGCAACTTTGAGCTCTGGTTTTGTAAGATCAAGCTTCTCACCCTTTTTCATCCCGATAGCCACCTTGCAAACACCACGACGTAGATCTAAAAGACGTACCACATCAAGTCCTTGCTCTTCAAGCGTATCTAATCCTACTACTCCTATATCTGCTGCTTGATGATAAACATAGGTTGCTACATCTTGGTTTCTTACAAGTAAAAAGCGAAATTTTGGAGTCTCCAAAATTAATTTTCTGTCATCAAATTTAAAACTATCCCCAAAAATAGTCTCAAAAATTTCTAAAGTCTCTTTGGCAATACGACCTTTTGGCAGTGCAACTGTTAGCATAAAAGATAACCTTTATATTTTTTCGACATTTTATCCAAATCTAACTCAAAGATTTATGAGTTTGAAAAAACTTCGATATAATAGTGTTATAAAGGTAATAATTATGGAAGATAAAAAGATTCTCATAGTCGATGATACCGTATCCAATTTAGACATATTAGAAGATTTATTGCATGCATATATAGTGCTCTCTTCTACTAATGGAGAAGATGCTCTTGAAGCAGTAAAAGAGGAACAAATCGATCTTATACTTTTAGATATTATGATGCCAGATATGGATGGCTATGAAGTTTGTAAAAAATTAAAAAGTGACCCACTTACAAAAGATATTCCTATTATATTTATTACAGCTAAAGATAATGAAGAAAATATAGAAAAAGCTTATGAAGTAGGTGGTGATGATTATGTACAAAAACCATTTTTGCCAAAAGAACTACTTGCTAGAGTCAAAAAAGAGTTGAAGATACAAGATATGATGCATAAACTACAACTATTAGCCTCTACAGACTCCATGACAAAACTCTATAATCGTCGCTATTTTTCTACAGCTGTCAAACGAACTGCTAAAAATGAGATACTACCTATAGCAGTATTGGCAATACGAAACTCAGAGCATATCGGAGTGAATAATCTTCAATCGTTTCATCAGCTACAAACTCATTATATTTGACACGCTTATCCACAAAAACCTTTCGCTTTTCTCTATTGTAGCAAAGAAGAGTTTAATAATCTTTGTTATATATTAGAATTATTAATAATTTTTTTCATTCCTTTAAAAATAAGTGTTTCATCAATCTTAGCATCTTTAAAAACTTTTTTAAATAAAAGAGCATCACCACCGGTTAAAATTATTGGCATTTTATATGATGTAACTTCACTGTGGAGTGTTTTTAGATATCCATAAGAGATAGCATTTTGAGAATTTTTTGGTATCACATTCAATGGAAGATCAAAATTAAATGAATATGCTAGTGAAGAAGAGATATTTTCATAACTTTTTTGCATAGCAGCAACACCAGGATAGATAAAACCACCTTGAAACTTACCATTCTTTACTACATCTACAGTAACGGCACTTCCAGCATCTATAATCACACCATTTTGCACTGTCTCACACGCAACAATTCTATCTATACCCATCGTATCATAATAGTTACCCATATCAATATATTGAGCAAGGTTAATCCAATTGGAAAGCCCTTTAAGCTCTGTATTAACTTTTTTATTTACTGAGATAAAGTAGATTTTTTCTTTCATCTTAAGAGGATTAAATGAAGCAACACTCTTTTTAAATGAGAGTTCTCCATCTAAAAAATGGTAAGTGGTATTACCAATATCACAAAGTAACATTACTGAATCTTCCAGCCTGCTTCTTTAAAAGCTTTTGCTGCTTTAGAACAGAGTGGTGCATCTATAAAGAGTATCTTATATTTGAAATTATGTTCACTGAAAAGTACCAGTTTTGCATAGATCTCTTCAAACTTGTGAACATCCTTCATCAAAATTCTACTCTTTTGACTGATGGCAAAAATAGCCCAAAAATAGCCATTCATATCTGTTGCCTTATAAATTTTAATTCTATTTCTAATCCCTAAATCTTTAGGAGCAATCTCTTGCATCTTTTTAAATATTTTGCCCTTTTGTCTGAGCGAATCAACAACCATCTGCATATCTATATCAAATCCTTTTACGAATATTTTTTCATAAATGCTTCACATTCATTTTTTCTAAGTGCTTTTGAGTAATAGTATCCTTGAATATTAGGACAACCCTCTGCTACAAGGAATTCCACCTGCTCTTCACTCTCTACACCCTCAGCAATAATCTCTAATCCTAAATTTTTTGCAAGAGAGATAACTGTTCTTACTATAGCAACATCATCTTCATCTTCAGGCAGATCCATCACAAAACTACGATCAATTTTTAATTTTGTAATTGGTAATTTTTTAAGATAAGAAAGAGAAGAATATCCTGTACCAAAATCATCTATAGAGATAGATATCCCTAAACTACGAATAGATCGCAAAATATCTATCGATCTCTTTGGATCACGCATGATTTGACTTTCCAAGATTTCTAACTCTAAAAGTTTTGTATCAACTCTATTCTTTTCAATCAACTGATACAATTCGCTTCTAAAATCTTCACTCTCAAGTTTTTTTGTTGAGATATTGATAGAGAGTTTACCCATATGATAACCAACATTACTCCACTCTACTAGCTGTGATATACAATATCGCAACATATATCTATCAATCTCAACTATAAGACCTACTTCCTCAGCAAATGGAATAAAATCGACAGGGTATAGTAATCCCTTACTTGGATGATTCCATCGAATCAATGCTTCAAGACCAATAATTCGCATATTTTTAGCATCTATTTTTGGTTGATAATATGCTTCAAACTCACCTTTTTCCAAACCTTTACGGATATCTGTATCCAATTCTAAACGTTGACGAACAAGCTCCGTCATTCTCTCATTATAGAACTGATACGAGTTTTTTCCATTATCTTTAGCTTTATACATTGCAGTATCAGCATTACGAAGTAAAATATCAGGTGTTTCACCATCTTGACTGTAGATACTAATACCAATACTAAAAGTTGTCCGAATATCAACTCCAAATATTTTAAATGGTTTTTTCATCTCATCAAAAATTTTTTTAACAACTTTAACAACACTGATTTGATCTGTATTTTGGAGTAAAATGGTAAACTCATCACCCCCTATTCTAGAGATAGTATCTTCATCTCTTATACAAGAGAGAAGTCTACTTGTCACACTTTTTAATAGTTCATCACCAACATCATGGCCATAAGTATCATTTACCTCTTTAAAACGATCTAGATCCAAGAAGAGAACCGAAAGTGATTTATCCTGTCTTTTGGCATGCTTTATAGCCTGTGTTAAACGATCTAAAAAAAGATTTTTATTTGGTAAAGTTGTTAAAGAATCATGGTGAGCAAGATAACGCATCTTTTGACTCTGCTCTTGTAGCTCTTGAATTTTTTCTTCTACAGTTGACTCTAAAACTTCATTTTGTTTTTGTATAAAACGTTTATAATTCACTGTGTATATAATATATAACAGAATCAATAAAATAACAAAGATCAAAATCAATGTTTTTATAATATTATCACGCGTTTGATAAATATCATGCATATCAATCTGATCCAATGGCTTAGCAAGAATAAAGTATGCCATAGGAGCTCTATCTAATCCATCAACCCGCAATACTGTAAAAAGATACCCTATCTTTTTATCGACATCATATAAAGGAATATTTAAAAAATTCTCTATACCTTCACTTTGTAATTTATTTAAAAACTGTGTATTTTGCTTACTGTTTGCTATATAATAATCATCAATAAAGTGAGACATATCAACTTTACGCAACTGTTTTTTATAGTGCTTGTCAACAACAACCAAAGTCTCATAACCTTTTTTTCTTAATTTTTCGACAACAGAGTTAAATTTAGCAATAGTTTCAATAATACCTATAAATCTGTTATGCTGATCATAAATAGGCACCATTGACTTAAAACTCAAATCAAATTTACCAACACTAATCGTAGACATAACAGTAGGAATACGGATCATTTTAGCGATATCAAGACGTATTTTAGAAAGGTCATCTCCTCGTTTCAAAGTCCAACTTCTATATACACTAACACCGTTAGCATCTATAATCTGAAACCAGACATTTTTTAAAGATGAATATTTTTGTAGTAATTTAGTTAGTTTATGTAATTCTAAATCATGATATTGTTTATCATGTATTATTCCAATAACAGTTTTATCATGTGAAAGAGTGAGGCAGACTAGCAAGACTGCCTCAGATTTTTCCTTAATGAGTAGCTCCAGATCATTACGCATCTCTTTTGCAATATCTAAATATTTTTGTGTTTTTAGATCTTCAACTCTTTGTGTTGTATAGATATAGGAAAAACTAAAAATGATAGAAAGTAGTACAAAAACTACTAAAAGAGTCTTAAATCCTCTACTCATTCATTATCCAGTTATCTATTTTATTATTTACTTAAACCCAACTCAGCAAATAGTGTTTCAAAATACTCACTTATCTCTAATAATTCTTCTTCTAATGTTCCAAAAGCCTTATCTTCCATAACCCACTCTTCTATGCGCTTTACACTATCACTTTTTTGATTATCACTTAACTCTTTAGCATTAACTACAGCATCTTTTATTTTTTCTAAATGCTCTTTATGTTTATGTGAACTCATTTTTCTTCCTTAATTTTTAATAATTGTTATATTTTCCAGCTTCTACATCTGTACGTAAAGCGTCTATCTTCTCTTGCATGATATCAAGTATGAGCTTAGCAGCTTCTTTATCATCAACCTCAGGAACATCCCAGTCCGTAATTTTCATATTTACTTTAAAAAGAAGTTCCAGTTCTTTTTGAATTTCAGCTTTTCTACTACTTAATTCTTCCATAATTGCTTTTTGTTTACTCATAATTTCATCCTTACTTTTCTGATTTATTTTGGCAACGAAGTGTCTCAATATTTTTTATTTTTTCTAATCGTTCTTCAACATGATTTAACTCACGCATTGCTTCATCATACTCTTTTTGAATCTTCTCTTTTTGCGCTTTTACTTTTGCAAGTTGATACTCAATTTCTTCCATAGGTACAGCACAAGATTTAGCCATAGCTTCTTCTTTTTCCAATAACCATTCTGTCAGTTTATGCACTAAACTCATTATAATTTTCCTTTTAAAATTGTACTATTTTCATCATAAATTGTACTCTTTTATTATAAATCACTACTTAACATAAAATGAAGTGCAAAAAAAAATTTATAAAATCTGAGTATTTTTTGGAACTTCCGTTGAGATGACTTTTTTATTGTCAATCTTCAGTATACGATCACAAAGTGGTAACATTGCTTCATCATGTGTAACCATTATAACAGCTACATCCTGCTCAATTGCAATTTTTTTCAACATCTTAACAACATCAACAGAACGTTTTAGATCAAGTGCTGCAGTAGGTTCATCCGCCAAAATAATCTGTGGTTTATTTGCTAGAGCCCTTGCAATTGCAGCTCTTTGATTTTGACCACCTGAGAGCTCTGATGGCATCGCTTTAGCCTTGTCCCCTATATCAAAATACTCTAACAGCTCCATCGCTTTTTCTTCACTCTCTTTTTTAGGAACACCATTGGTTTGTGGAACAAGTGTCACATTTTCTATTATATTTAAAAAAGGTATAAGATAGTGTGCCTGAAAGATAAATCCTATCTTCTCACGGCGAATTTTACGAGTCTCTTTTGTCAGCCATTTATTATCATAAACTTTTTCATCTCCAAGCCAAATTGTACCACTTGTCGGCTCTTCTACACAACCGATCATCATTAAAAGTGTTGTCTTTCCAGCTCCACTAGGAGCAATTAGAGCAACTAGTTCACCTTTATTTACTTCAAAAGATGCACCCTCTATAACTTTAACAAGACTATCACCTTTTCCAAAATGTTTTACTAGATTTTCTACTTTTATACTTTGCTTACTCATATCAACCACCTATTGCCTGAGCCGGATCGGCTGAGATTACTTTTTTCACACCCACAACAGAAGCTAAAATGGAAGCTAGAACAACAACCACAAAAAGCATTAAAGCATCTGGAGTCTCTAAAACAACTCTCTTTGGAAATTTTGTATAGATGACATGTGCAAAAATATTCCCTGAGATAAATGCTAAAACCCCCATTAAAAGCGTCTCTTGCACAATCATCTTGATAATCATACTGTTGGGAATACCTATCAACTTCATGATAGCTATCTCTTTCATCTTCTCTAATGTCATTGTATAGATAATTAAAGAGATAATAATAGTTGAAACAACAACCAATATCACGGTAAACATTCCTATCTGTTTTGATGCCATCTTAATAAGATTCTTTGTTAAAAGTGTTTTTTCCTGAGTTGCTGTAAAGACTGCTTTATGTTTAAAACGACGAATATCTTCAGCTACAGTATTGACATCATAACCTTTGTGAACTCGTGCAACAACAGCATTAATCATATGAGAATTTGTACTTTTGATTCCTCTTGCTCTATCATTACGTGTTCGTGCATTGGAGTAAAGAAACTGTAATTCCTGCGCATCTTTAAGACTGATATAAACAAGTGGATCTCCCCCAGATGAAACAGTACCATGAGTAACACCAACTACTGTATAGATATCACGTCCAAGAGGAATTTTATCATGAAGTTTAAAACCTGTTTTATCTGTAATCACCATCTCATAATGATCTCTTTGCAGATCCCTACCTGCAATTACTCTTTTTGGATTGATAGGATTGATATCACTGTAAGGATCATATCCAACAGCAAAAACACGAACTGCACCATTTTTTGAAGGAAGTTGCAGGTTCTGAAATGTAAAACCTGCTGCAGTATCAATACCATTAATCACTTTCATCGTATCTCGTAAATCTTCATGGATACGAGAAGATTCAGCAAAGGGTCCTAAAGTATTCTCCTGTACAATCCATAAATCTACATTCATATCATCAAGTAATACCTTGGCATCTACGATCATACCACGATAAACACCGATCATAATGAGCACTATTCCTAAGAGCATTCCAACACCCATGGCAGTTACTATAAACTTACCAAATGTATGTGCTATCTCCTTTTGAGCTAAATTAATCATTAGTGGATGCCTGCACCCTCAAAAAGAGGTTTTTTATCTACTGCAGAAACAACGACTTCCATATTTGCACTAACGCCTTTTAAGGCTACTTTATTACCACTATGAGCTAAGACCTCTACGGGGACAAAATGAGCTTTAGAATTTTGTGATACCCATATACCAGTTTGACCCTTTCTGTGAACTAGAACATCTGCAGGTAATGTAATGACATTAGTTAATTTTTTCGTATTAATGATAACCTCAGCCTGTTCATTGATATAAAAAGGTATTGGTAATTTATCAAAAGAGACATCTACTTCTCTCTCTTGTGTTACAGCATCACTCTGTGCAACTATACGTTTTACATGAGCAGAGAATTTTTTATCTGATTGTGAACGCAATGTAATAGAAGCCAATTGTCCTACTCTAATATCACCACTTATTCGCTCATCTATATAAGCACGTATCCATACTGTTTTTGGATCAACAACCTTTAAAATAGGCTGTGTAGGAACAACACTCTCCGCAATATCTGCCTCACGTGATATAACATAACCATCAACAGGGGCCACAATTGTATAACGAGAAAGTTTTACCTCTAATGCTTCAACACTTTTCTGTGTTCGAACAACCTCTGCTTTTGAAGAGTTTATACGGGCTTTTGTCGCTGCTATTTGAGCATCTAAAGCATCCAGATCTGCCTTAGCTTTATCATATTCAGACTGTGAAGCAAAAGATTGTGCTTTTAGTTTTGCATATCTCTCATATGTAATCTGAGCTAATCTCTTTTGCGCATAAAGACTCTGAAGCTCTTTTTTTGAAGCAACAACTTCCAAAGAAGCTTTTTTGACTGAAATTTTTGCTTCTTGAAGCAGTTGTGGTAGATCAACAGGATCCATAACAACAAGAAGTTCTCCCTTTTTAACCCACTCACCTTCATCTTTTGTAATCTTTAAAATTTTTCCTGCAGTTAAAGCATTGATTCCATAGATGTCTTTTGCACCTACATTACCAATACCAAATACAGTAATCTCCATATCACCTTTTTGTGTATGCACTTTTTTATAAGTACTTTTTGGGATATATACTTTGTTATAAAAAACACTCCCTGCACCTACAAGTAGTGCTAATATAATGCCATACTTCATCCATCTATTCATTATATTTTCCTTTTAAATAATCAATTCTATCAATACTAAGCGATCTGTTATAGTAAGCTTCCAAGAGTCCTAGTTCTGCATTTAAAACAAGAGAAGTTGCATCTAAAACCTCAATATAAGTTGAGAGTCCTTCTTTATATCGTGCATCTAAGACATCTTTTGTTTCTCTAGCAGAGTCAAGCTGTGCTTTTTTTGCAGCTATTGTTTTGTCATATCTTTGTATATCCAAAAGAAGTGTTTGTACTTCTTCTTTTATAGCAAGCTCACGTGAGCGTTTTTGCTCTTTGGAAATCTCTGCACTAATTTGTGCTTTTTGTGCTTCGGCAGAGACTCTACCACCACTATAAAGTGGAATGTTTAATGTAATTCCTGCCAATTTGGTATCATAGACATTAAGAGTATCCATATGATCGTATGATGCTACAATATCAATAGATCCAAAGTGTGATGCTTTTGCTGATTTATGAAGTAAAATATTTTTTTCTATATTTTTTTCATCTATCTGAAGTGTATAGTTTTTATTTAAAACCTCACTCTCAGTACTTTGTGCATTGTGTAACTCTTTTTTTAAACTCTGCACTTCCAAAGAGACATCATCTTTTATCTCTTGATTCATATAAAGAGAGAGTGTTGATTTTGCCTTTTCATAGCTTGTCTGTGCAATAGCCAAATTATCTTTTGCGATATAGACAGATGATAAAAAACGACTCGCATCAGCCTGTGTCTTTAACCCCTGTTTGACTAAAGCCTGTGCCTGTTCATAATATGCACTTTTAGATTCTAGATCTTTTTTTCTAACCTTAATTGCCTCTCTTTGAACGACCATTAATTCATAAAGACCTTTTACTTTAAAGACAAGAAGTGCTTTTAACTCTTTTAAAGAGAGTTTTGAGATATCTTTTTCAAGCTTTGTTGCAGATACTTTTGAAGAGGTTTTTGAAAAATCCCAAACTTTTTGCTTTAAATTGACACCCGCATTCCAACCAGAGTCATCAACAGTATTAAAAATTCCATTCTGTGGTAAAACATATGTTTGTGTTGCGTTATATTGAGCATTTATATCAATCTGTGGCAGATAGTCTGCAAAAGCTGACTTGTAAGATGCCTCTGACTGTTTGATTTTGAGTTCAAAAGATTTTACATCCGGATAATTTTTTAAGACTTTCTCTATACTCTCTTGCAGTGTCAAAACTTCTGCAGAGAGACTAGAGAGTAGAAATAAATTTATAAAAAGAATTTTTTTTATTTTCATACATATACCTATTATATTTAAGGAGTCTATTTTGAAAAATTATACTCTTGTAGTATTAGTTTAATGTTAACAAACTTACTTTTTATATCTTCTAAAGAAAAACTGCCCTCTTACATAACGTCCATAAATCAACTCAAAAACTAGAGATATCACGATAAAGGAGATAAATATAATAACAGCATGTGGATTAGAGCTATATGTATGATAGAGAAGCGTAACTAATGCTAACAATGCAAAAGTAGAAGCTATAAGAACGATAAATTTATTTGCATTGATAGTAGACCGTAATTTATAAGCACTAACATTCACTATGAAGAAAATAAGTAAAAACCCTGCACTTCCTATAATTGCAATTTCAGTTAAATCAATACTATTGGCCAAGATAAGACTCAATGCTGTAGTATAGAGCACACCTTTAAATGGTACACCTGACTTCTCTTCATCCATTAATGAGCGTGGTAATTTACCATCTTTAGCTACGATATAACCAAGACGGGCATTACCATAAATAGTAGCATTGATAGCTGAAAAAGTTGACAGAAGTGCAGCAGAAGCAACAAGTACAAAACCAGTATGACCAAGTGCAGGTTGTGCGGCAATAGCCAAAGCATAATCTTTAGCTTTCATTAGGGCATCTTCTGGAACACTACCTACTGTAATTACAGAGATAAGTACATAAAGTGCAATAACAATAATCACAGAAGCATAAAAAGCACGTGGAAGATTTTTATCTGGATCTTTGATATCTTCAGCTGAATTGGCAATAAGTTCAAAACCTTCATAGGCTACAAAAATAATCATTCCAGCAACAACAATAGAAAAAGGTGTACCCCAATGCTCTGGTGACATCCGAGAAGTATCTACATACGATGCACCAGCAACAATAACTAAAACTAGAAGTGAGACTTTAATGATGACGATAACGGTTTCACTCTTACCAACAAAAGAGGCGCTAACTAGATTTATAATCGCAGGCAATATAATAGAGAGTGTAATAAGTCCATGGTGAATCCAAAAACTTTTTTGAGAAAAGAAAGTCTCTCCATATGAAGCAAAAGCTGTTGCATAGAGAGAAATAGTCACAAGATAACTCAACCACAACATTAGATTGACACTTCCAGAAAGGATGTTATCACCAAAAGCCTTATCTATAAAAGTTACAGTACCACCCTCACTTTGATATGTTACAGAGAGTTTAGCATATGAGTAGGCTGTTAAGATAGCCACAAGTCCAGCGATTGCAAACGCAACTGCAGTTGCTCCATGAGCTAAAGACACAGCTTCACCTAAAACAGCAAAAATTCCACCACCGACCATACCACCAATACCGATGGAAATAGCTCCTATAAGTCCTATACTTCTCATTTTATTCCTATTTGCAGACCTTATAAAGTGTTCATAAAGTTTGGATATATTTTTTTAATTATATAGTAAATTTTACAACCAATACAAAAATTAAAAAAAACATCAAGTAAAGAACAACTCAAAAAAATTGCTGCAACAATAAAAGTGAATGTTTTTATGTCCATATAATAAATAACAATAAGTAAAAAAACAAAAAAAAGTCCAAATAGACCTGCAAGCTTTTTAGCACCACCATCACTAAATTGACTCTCTATATGTAAAAGATTTTTCAACACTATTGCAAGCATATATAGAGCTGAAAATTCATGTTTAAAAAAGAGCCTTGCTACAAAATCAAAAGCTAAAAAATAAAGTATCCATACACTGTGACTATAGAGGTAAAGAAGTATCAGTATCGAGACAAGCGATGATGTAATACGGGCAATACTTGCATCTATCTTTACAAAGTTCAAAGGACAAGAATTAGACATAAAAAACCTTCATTATGAAAATAATATCAAATTCTAGTGATATAATCTTAAAGTTAAACTATACTTTTTTCTTATACATGATTTTAATTAAATTTTACATTTTCAAGCTTATCTCGAAGCTGTCTCATAATATTTTGATAGACTTTCACTAAGGCTTTTGAGCCAAATTCCAAGTTTGAGTGATCTATCTTAAAACTCAATACTACAACTTTTTTAGAAGCAGCTACAACAGAAACTATTCTTTTTGTTTGTTCAAGAAGTAATCCATTATCTCCAAATGTCTGTCCAGCTTCAATTGTTGTTATCTTTTTACCATTTTTAATAATCTCACACTTACCATCGATAAGATAATAGATATCATTGGAGAGCTCACCATCTTCAACAATAAACTCTTTTTCATTATACTTTTGAAATTTTGCTCCATAAATGATAGATTTTACTTCATTTGTATTTAAACCATCAAAAATTTTTATTTTAGGATAAACACTCAGAAGTTTTTTCATACCATCTCTCTGCGTCTCATTTTCCAAAGAGTGGCTAATGCTAATAAAACGTTCAATCTCCTCTTTTGTATAAGTTATCACTCTAATTCTCCCAATAGTTTTTTCATTCTTTCATATTTTTCAGAATATGGATTTAATATTGTCAACCTATAATGTAGATAGCTTTTAGTATCTAGCTTATATATATTACGACAAATAGTACTGCTTCTTATCCGCTGAAATTTATTTGCCTCTTCCCATAAAACATGCTCAAACATAACTGTTTTATGATTGAGTATACTCTTTAAATCAGCTTCAATCGAAGCAGTATATTGATACACAATCTCTTCAAAAAGTACAAAAAATATCTCTTGTAAATCTTTATAATAGATAGAAAACTCATTACTTTGTTCAATAGTTTTAAAAACTTCCGACTTTTTTAAAAAAGATTTATAAAGTAAAGAGATATCAATCTTATTTGCTTGCATATATGTCAATGTATGATCTATTTCAATAATATCATGTTTCATTTTTCGTACTAACTCAGGAGCAAATAACTGAACAATATTTCTAAGATAATTATACGCTTCAAGTAAAATATCTAAATAATACGTATGATCTCTATAAGGTATAAAGAGATCATTCTTTTTTAAAAAATCATTCCATTGTCGTGCAAGTCTCTCCTCTTTTTTATAATATTGAGATAAAAATTTTCTTATCTCTTTTTCAATAACAGTTGCAAACTCTTCTTTCACCTTTTCTATACATAAAACTCTTTTTTACAAACATTATAACAAAGTTATATCTGATAAAGAGTCAGATTAATGCTCTTTTGCATAATTATTTATTAGAGCTAAAAATATTTGCAAATCTTTCTCCTTTGCAAAACATTGACGCAGTGTACAAGCTAAATAATCATTATACTCTTTTGCTTTAAGAAGTATATATGGATACTTGCTCCTTTGAAATAAAAATCGATTTTTTTCTAAATTTTCTTCTGAACTCTTTATAACAACAATACCTTTTGTTTGCATCAAGTACAGACGA
>Ga0256843_1001291_pt1 | contig 20027 bp, 22 predicted proteins | sample AlvinellametaG_FD_191572 | JGI IMG/M metagenome (GOLD analysis project Ga0256843, IMG submission 191572) | Pompeii worm associated microbial communities from hydrothermal vent at the East Pacific Rise, Pacific Ocean - Alvinella | ecosystem: Host-associated > Annelida > Integument > Unclassified ... | reverse complement strand
GGTTTCGCAGCTAAAATTGACACGCAGGTGTCAGGGTTCTTGCCTTCATGGCTTCATTCGCTTCGCTCATTACGACCATTCCGGTTTCGCAGCTAAAATTGACACGCAGGTGTCAGGGTTCTTGCCTTCATGGCTTCATTCGCTTCGCTCATTACGACCATTCCGGTTTCGCAGCTAAAATTGACACGCAGGTGTCAGGGTTCTTGCCTTCATGGCTTCATTCGCTTCGCTCATTACGACCATTCCGGTTTCGCAGCTAAAATTGACACGCAGGTGTCAATTTTTTACGCTGCTCACATCCCTGGTATTCTTGGGATTTTGCCTAGTTTGGAGTTTCTGCAATACCAACCCCAGCCTTTTTTCATCCAGTGTCCTACTATCGGCATAGGGATCATCTTTGCCGTACTGTTGCTTCTGAAAACAAAAGCGGCACCGTTCCCCGTATCCATAACACATAAGATATTGAGATGTTCTTTATAGCTGTGTTTTGAATCGATTCTCTGCATATGCTGAAAAATATTGTAGGCAACATTTCGAGCCATCACTTCTGCCACGTGTCCCTGCTTGGCTCTCCAGTCAGGCCCCATCAGAGAAGCACTGTCCCCGATGGCATATATGCCCTCAAAGTCTTCAATTTCATTATACTCATTGGTAACAACAAAACCTGCATCACTCAGAGGCAGACCAGATTCAAGAAGGATACTGTGTCCCGTCCCCGCAGAAATAAACATGGTAAGATCAGATTCTATCTTTGTACCGTCTTCAAAAAGAATACCGTCTTCTTCAAACTCAACAATTTTGGAACCTACTTTTTTGTGGATCTTTGTCATCTCAAACATTTTATCCATCATGGCTACAGCCCCATGTCCCATCTTGATACCGGGTTTTTCCATGGGAGCAAAGAAAGTCAGTTCAAAATTTTCTCTCAAACCTTTTTTCTTCAAATAGGTATCTACGTTAAAGAGTACTTCAAATGCCGGACCGCCACGGACCGCAGAGCTGTCTTTTGCGTTTCCGCCAAATCCCATCGCAATTTTCCCGCTCCCCTTCTGCACCAGTGCATCCAGTTTTTCATGCAGGGCAGTTGCCTCTTCCGGTTTCCCGCAGATGGAAAGCGTATTTTCCATTCCTTTGAGCTGAAGTTTATCCTGCCCCAGAGCAACGACAATATACTCATACTCATCCAGAATACGCCCGCTGGCAAGCGTAACTTTTTTCTCTTTGGCATCCAACGCAGTTACCGGATCGACAATAAGCTCAAAGCCATGTGCAAAAGCCAAAGCATCCAAAGAGACAGAAACATCTTCTTTTGTTGCTTCTCCCGTTGGAATCCAGATAGAGGTAGGATAGATATAAAAGAAATCCCTGTCACTCACAAGCGTGACTTCCAACTCCTGCTTTCGTAGATAGATCGCTGCCTCGACACCGGCAAAGCCGCCGCCGAGTACCAATACTTTTTTCATCATTCCCTCTCCTACTTTTTAATGAGGTCCGCACGAGGATAGACAAAGACAGTATGTCTGATAACTTCAATTTTCTTCTTGTCATCTACTGCAAATGCCTTAATCGTTACAGGGATCGGCACATCTTTTCTTGTATCATCCGCCAGCATATCTTTGGTTCTCAGGACAACCACTTTTTTACGCTTTTTACCCGCAGCAATACTGAAAGGTTTCTCCGGTCTGACAATCTCAAGCTTGTCTTTCATTTTCCCTTCTATCTCAAAGTAGTAGGTATGTCTTTTACTGTCTGTATTGGCAAAGAGGAAGACATAGTCATTCTCAACAACACCATGAGGCAATATTTTGTAAAGTCTGGTTGTCTTGTTGACATTCAACAGCATATGCTCTTTTTTGCTTCCCATGACAAAGAGGGCAACCAAAACCATAACCAATACGGTGAAGTAAGCAATCACTTTCGGTCTAAGATAATTTGTTTTACCTTTTTGGTAAATCGTTTCATTCTCACTCGACCATTTTACAAGAGACGGTTTGCCCAGTGCACCCATTACGGTAGTACAGGCATCCACACACTCCAGACAGTTAATACACTCAAGCTGCAACCCTTTACGAATATCAATATGCGTAGGACAGACGGTTACACAACTTTCACAGGTTGTACACTCTGCAGTCGGATCTGCGGCAAGCAAATCTTTTGTCTTGCTGAATACTTTGTGTCTATCATTACCATGTCCCTGATAGATTTCACCACCACGGTGCGGATCATAGATCGCCATGATGGTATCATCATCATAAAGTACAGACTGTACACGGCTGTAAGGACAGATATAAATACAAAAGTCTTCTTTAATAAAAACAACGTCTACAATAATAAACAGAGCAATACCGATCAGCATTCCTACCAGCATCATATGGTCTGCAGGATGTTGCAGATAGGTAAAGAAATCACTTGGCGGAACAAAGAACCACAAAAAGTCTGCGGCGGCGATAAAGGCCAAAACGGACCATAAAAGAATCGCGATGACTTTTTTCATCTGGTTTTCCGGCTTGCTCATATCAGGATTCTTTTGCTTATTCTTGATACGTTTTCTCAGACCAAGAAGCTTGGTTTCAATACCGTCTCTGTAAATCACACGAAAGATAGTCTGGGGACATGCCCATCCACACCAGGCTCTACCACCGACGGCAGTAACTGCAAAAATACCCAAAAACAGCAGCATCAGCAGGAAAGGCATCAGATAAAGTTCCTGCATATCAAATGCAACACCTGCCAAATGCAGTTTTTTATGGTCAAAACTCAAAAGGAACAGATGGTTCCCGTTAATAGTGATCCATGGCATTACCAAAGCAATCGTTGTTACTACTACATAGACCCAGTAACGTTTAATACGATATGGTATCCACCCCTTTAAATACTCTTTTGCCTGATTTTTTTTAGGCTTGCTGTTTTGAATTTCTTCATTCTTTTGCTCTACGGCTTCCATTATGACATCCTTTCTGTTTGTTGTTTTGATTCTACTTCTTTTTCCTGTTCAAACGGACAGATCAACACGGTATTGTCCACACCCGGAATCTGTTTGTGTGTATCAATCTCCATCCATGACCCCTCTACCAATTCCCGTATTCCTCTTGACTCAATATAATCTTTCAAAGAACTGCGGCTTACCCCCAGTTCTCTGGCAATTGCACTAACATTCATTCCTTCCCTAAGCATAGAGATGATCTGTGCCTGATAGATATCAAACTTTGAAGAAGAACGGCTTCCTTTAGGCCGCCCTATCTGATTCGATCTGGCCTTTTGTGCTTCACGTAGATCGTTCAGGAGAGGAAAGAGCTTTACAATCGGTGTCTCTTTTCCGACATGCAGATGCAAGCTGGCAATATAGAGTTCAATATTATGGCGCAACATACAGTTAATCACCTTAATCAACTCTTCTGCCTTGTCGCTGAGTACCGGAAGGGTATCTACTACCAGAGAATCACCGTCAGACATAGACTGGAGAAACTCTTCAAACTGTTTTCTCTCCTCTATGGGGTGATTTTTGGTTGAATACTCTATAACCTCTTTGTCAATCTCCATACCCTGAGTCAATGAAAACGAGAGAATATTACGCTGCTGATCTGACAAATTTGCATTGTCTGGCATTTGTCTCAAATATGCATAAGTCATACTTCTCCTTTATCATTTGCTCAATTCTAACCTATCTGATGATAAAAGTCAAGTTATTTTAGTATATTTACGTCATATTATTGTTTTTTTCGTCATTCTTGTTTTATTTACGTCAAATACCTAAAATATCTTTCTCCTAGATAGAAGTAGTGCTATGTTAAAATACAGAAAAACGGAAAGGATAGTTGTGAATCTAACACATCTGGATGAACAGAACAAACCTAAAATGGTAGATGTTTCAGAAAAAGACAATACCACCCGTATTGCCACGGCAAGCGGTATTATAGAGGTAGGGCAGGAGGCATTTGATGCCGTTGTAAGCCAAAGTACCAAAAAAGGCCCGGTACTCCAAACGGCTGTAATCGCAGCCATTCAGGGAACCAAGCAGACCAGTACACTCATTCCCATGTGCCATCCGCTCATGCTTACTTCTGTCAAAACAGATATTGAAGAGTTACCGGATATTCCGGGTTTTAAGTTAACAGTAACGGCAAAACTCAATGGCCAGACAGGGGTAGAGATGGAAGCCCTGACCGGTGTAAGTATCGGTTTGCTTACCATTTACGATATGCTTAAAGCCATTGACAAAGGAATGATCATCCGAAATGTACAGCTTGAACACAAAAGCGGCGGAAATTCCGGAGAGTTTAATCGGGGAAATGCAACCTAGGGTACAAATATTTCGATAAAAACAAGCTATACTATTTATAGTTAATTAAACGACCGGTATTCCCGGATAAAAGGATTTGCTATGATTTTAGATGAAAAAACACAAGAAAAACCAAAAATAGAATATCCCACCAACTGGGGTTTCAAAATTATAGGGCGGGATAAAGACAAGCTCAAAACATGTATCAAAGAGGTAATGGGGGACAAAGAGCATCTCTGTTCCATAGGAAATACCTCACGTACAGGAAAATTTCATACCTATAATGCCTCCTGTACTGTGGAAAATCAGGAGGAGAGGGACAGGCTCTTCAAATGTTTTCAGGACCATGATGACGTGGAGATGGTAATCTGATCAAAGTAAAATTATGCTAGTGTTACATTCTTAAGAAACACTACTTGACACAGAGAGGGGCATAGCTGTATGTCAAATTACATACATTCCATCAAACAATACCGCTGCCCCCAATGTGGAGATCTCCTCTCTGTTTATTTTCACTATACAAAACTTATCCAGTGTGAATCCTGCAAATCAACAATCTTTCTGGAAGATGATGCAGTTCGATTGGCAGGCAAACAGTCCGTACTCAGTGAAGAACCTTCGCTCATTGCCCTGCATCAGCCTTTCTCGTACAAACAGACAACCTACCTTCCCATAGGAAAAATACGCTACAGCTACGGCAGAGGATTTTGGGAGGAGTGGTGGCTTAAAAGTGAGCATGGTGATGCCTACTGGCTCTCTGTAGATGAGGGGGATATGGTGCTGGAACAGGAGGTAGCAGAACATACCATGGCAATGGTATTTGACGATCTGGGTATTGGTATGCGTCTCGATCGATGGATCGTCACCGAGATGGGCAGTGCGATCTGTGAGGGCTTCGAGGGAAGCCTCCCTAAAGAGATTGCTATTGGAAGCCGTTACGACTACGCACATCTGGACGGCAAAGGTGCCACATTGCGTACATTAGAGTTCACCCCTCAAGGGCTTGAAGTCTATGAAGGGCAATGGATCGACCTCTTTGAAATCAAAAAGGTCATCTCATGAGCCGCCACTACGCAATCAAATGTACCAACTGTGCTGCACCGCTGGATATTTTGGGTGGCGGCAGGGTACAAACCATCACCTGCCGATACTGCCACAGTGTACTTGACATGAACGACCACTACAAAGTATTGTCACAGTTCAATACCGTCAAGCGTCCAAAACTCCCCTTTTCCATCGGTATGCACGGCATGATCAAAGGAGTAGCGTGGACAATCATCGGACTGGTACAGTACAAAACAGATGATCCCTCCGATGCACCCTGGGTCGAACTCTGCCTATTCTCACCCACACATGGTTATGCCTGGCTGGTAAAAGAGGGGAAACACTACTATTTTACCAAACGGATACGTGATTTTGACCTTTTCACATGGATAGACAAAAAGCCAAAATCACTTTTTTACCGTAAAGGGCACTACCTGCAGAAAGAACCACTCTACTTTAGCTTCATTGACTATGTGGAAGGGGAGTTGACATGGATAGCCAAAAAAAATGACCGCTTTATGGTCTGGGACTACAGCGGTGTACACTTTCAGGCACTCAGTATTGAGGAGAACAGCGGAGAGTTGGAAGTTTACCATTCACAAAGACTGAAAAATGAAACACTATTTCCTGCTTTTGGTGTACCATTCCAAACAGAACCAAAACCACCAAAAGCAAAAAAAGAGTCACCTACAGAACAAACCTATCCAAAAACAAACAATGTTGGCAACACACCTCAAAAAAGTTACAGCAAACTGTTTATCGCACTATTTGCACTCCTGATCATCACTGTATTTGCATCATTCTTCTATAAGAAAACCATACTGAAAACCACGTTTAAAACAGATTTCCATACCCAGATCACCATCCCGGACAATGCTTTTTTGACCACCATTGCACTTGAAGGATACAAAGGGCACAATGAGCACTTAAAGCTCTATCTCTATCAAGACAAAACAGTACTTTTCAGCATGAATGAACATCAGGCGATCTTCCCTGACAAAACAGTTAAACCAAGCTGGACACCCACCTCACTCTCGGCAACGGCATATATCAAACTCAACCGTGGCACTTACCGCCTTGTCGTCCAAAAATCCAATCCTAAGACAGCAGTTACTTTAATCGTCAAACAGCATGTGATACGACTCTCCTATCTCTTAAGCCTCATAGGTATTTTTCTTCTTTTGGGACTTTATTACTATGTGGGGTCAGACACTATTTGGAAAATTGCGATCTTTGCAGCATTCATTGCTGCGGTCATAATCTTTGGAGCAGAGATGCTTATTCCCATACTCTTGATAGGAGTACTTGTCATACTCTCCAAATTTATGAAAAAATCATCGTATAATAGCAGTGACGATTGGGAGGATGACGGAGATGACTAAACTGATACTGATACTCTTTAGTGCCATGACCATAGGATCTCTCTACAATACCTATGAGGGTATAGGGCTTCAAGAAGTGGTCTCCAGAGAACCGCAGACACAAACACATCACAGCATACGTACAGGACGCTACAATTCCGGCGGCTGGGGCTACGGAAAATAAACATATCAAGGAGATATAATAATGGAACAGATAGGATCAACACTACTTTATGCACTTTTAGGCTCACTCATCTTTGCCGTGGTGATTTTTATTATGGAGGCTGTGACCAAGTTCTCTATTCGCAAACAGGTCGTTGAAGAGGGGAATATTGCATTAGCAATTGTACTGGCCTCTATCATCGCTTCTTTGGGCATGATCATTTCAGCGGCGATCCAGTAGCGTGCCGTACCGCACTGACAACATTAAAACCAAAGAGATGGCACTGCTCTTTGGCACCTTCATCATCGCCGTCTGCGGACTGGTCTATGAGTTGCTGGAGAGCACCCTCTCTTCCTACCTGCTGGGAGACTCCATTTACCACTTCTCTCTTATTATAGGACTTTTCATGTCTTCTATGGGGGTAGGTGCGTGGCTCTCCCGTTTCATCGAAAACCAACTGCCTCGTGCCTTTGTCAGACTTCAGATGGGTATCGCCCTTATTGGGGGTTTTTCTGCATTCATTCTCTTTTACACTTTTGCTTTCATCGGCAACTATGAAGCTTTTCTCTACCTTGTGACTATTTTACTGGGAAGTATGCTCGGTATTGAGATCCCGCTTATTATCCGCATTCTCAAAGAGAGTTTTTCTCTTAAAACCAATATTTCCAACGTTTTTACCGTCGACTATATCGGTGCACTCTTTGCCGCACTGCTCTTTCCGTTGGTACTTGTTCCGCAACTGGGACTGATGCAGACCAGTTTCCTCTTTGGAGGGATGAACCTCCTGGTCGGAACAATGGCATGGTACCTCTTTCGCAGTGAACTTGGCAGAAGCTACCTCATCGCTCTTCTGCTTATTGGTATACTACTGATACTTGGATTTGTCAAGTCAACCGCATTGACAACACTTATTGAGAACAAGCTTTACAAAAATAGTGTCATCTACAGTCAGCAGACACCATACCAAAAGCTGGTACTCACTTCTAACAACGGGCGCATCCAGTTCTACATCAACGGTGCCATCCAGTTCGATACAATTGATGAATACCGTTATCATGAGTCTCTGGTACATCCTGTCATGCAGACGGCAAAGTCTCATGAAAATATACTTATCATCGGTGGCGGTGACGGGATGGCCCTCAGAGAAGTACTGCGATACAGCGATGTAGGCAGTGTCACACTGGTTGACCTTGACCCGGCGGTCACCCGACTGTTTAAAACACACCCGCAACTCAGTAAACTCAACCACCATGCCTATGACAACCCAAAAGTCACCGTTGTCAACACCGATGCATGGAAGTTTCTGGAACATACCGACACCCTTTACGATGTCATTATTGTCGATCTGCCCGACCCAAACAATATTTCACTCTCTCGCCTCTATACAGAAAGTTTCTACCGTCTGGTCAAAGCACACCTCTCTCGTGCCGGGGCGATGGTAACACAGGCAACTTCACCCATGTTCAGCAAAGATGCCTTCTGGTGCATTGCCAAAACACTGGCTCATACCGGCCTGCATACACTCCCCTACCATACGTACATTCCAAGTTTTGGAGAGTGGGGCTTCGTACTGGCTTCCAGACTGCCGCTGACACATATCCGCATCACCCCGCTTCAGGGGATGCGATATCTCGATGAACAAAGCATGCAGAAGATGCTCTTTTTTGACAAAGATATCTCCAAGCCAACATCCATCGAACGTAACCGGCTCAGTTCTCACAAGCTCATAGAGTACTACAACAAAGGCTGGGAGATCTGGTATGAATAGCCCCTGTTTTGTACTGGAGAGAAGCAGACTCATCCAAAACCTGCAACATCTCAAAGCACTCTCCCGACAGACCGGGATCAAGTGGCTCTATACGCTTAAAGCCTTTGATGCATCCGAAGGGCTGGAGACAATAGCCGATCTACTGGATGGTTTCAGCATCGGCAATATGACAGAAGCAGGAAAAGTAGCACCTTACCCAGAATCCCATCTGCACTGCTATGCACCTGCATTTCATGAAAATGAGATTGAAACTTTGGCTCAGCAGAGCCATACATTCAGCGTCAACTCCCTGACACAATGGAAACGCTTTGCTCCTTTATGCCGGGAGCATACCTCTATGGGACTGCGTATTAATCCAAGGCTCTCTTTGAAGCAACCCTCCTACTGTGACTGCAATGACTCTCGGCTCGGGGTAGACTATCAACATTTTCTGAAACACTATCAGACACTGGAAGGAGTGGAGGGACTGCATTTTCACCCCTTCTGCCACCAGGGTGCAGATGCCATTGAAACACTTCTTTTGCACATTGAAACACACTACACCCCGCTTCTATCTAGCCTGAAATGGCTCAATCTCGGAGGCGGGCAGGAGTTCACTTCACAAGGCTACGATACGGCACGCTTCATTTCTCTGATCAACACATTTCAGGAACGCTACCCCAACCTCACACTCTATTTTGAACCGGGTACGGCAGTCCTGCACCGGTGCGGCCACTTTGTATGCAAAATTATGGACATCATTCCCCATGAAGAGACTCCTATTGTTATTTTGAACACTTCCATAGAGAGCCACCTGCTCGATATTGCCATTACCAAGCATACCCCTGTTGTGAGAAATACCAACATGAAATCTACCCCCTACCGCTATACCCTCAGCGGGATGAGCTGTATTGCAGGAGACACCATCGGTACCTACTTTTTTAACCAAGCTCTGCATATTGGTGAACCTGTTATCTTTGAAAACATGTTGGGATATACCATGGTCAAACAGACCCGTTTCAACGGCTTGGCACATGCTTCATTCAAAATCATAGAATAAATATATTGTTTTTTCACTTTTACTTCATAATTACATGCTACAATCTATAAAATCAATTTGCAAAGAGGTGCAGTCATGTTATCACCCACGATGAAGAAAGTATTCGGTTTTGTTTTTCTGCTCTTTTCTGTCGGCTTTGCGGTATGGTATCCACTGGCAAATCTTTTTTAGGAGTTACTTATGGCATCGGCAAAACGCTACACCCCAAAAGAGACCGCGAAAGTCAGTATCACCAAAGGCATACTGCTCTATTTTTTTACACTGCCTCTTTTTTTGAGTGTCATCATTGCACTCTTTCAAACAAACATTAAAGCATTTACACTCAATACGGTTGGTTTTTTACTCTATCTTGGGGTATTGACCCTCGCAAAAAAAGGTTTTCTCCAAGAGGCGGCATACCAGGCAAGTACATTTGCCAAAGCACCAAAGATTCCCTATAAAAGTATTGCCGGTTTCCTGTTAGGCGGTGTCACATTCTATAGTGCCTACCTCAGCGGCTCTGCACCTCTCTTTAAATCACTTTTTCTCTCAGTTATTGCAACAATAGGCTATTTTCTCTACTACGGCAGCGACCCAAAAGCAGATAAACTTGAAAATCTTGGAGATATCTCTGCTGATTTCGTACTCAACACCATTAAAGAGGCACAGGGAAAACTCAATACTATACGTACCCATATGGAAAAAATACATGACCCCATACTGCACCAAAAACTTTCCGATGCATTAATACAGGCGGAATCCATCCTTAAAACCATTGAGGAGGATCCCAAAGATATTCGTGTCGCCAGAAAATTTCTTATTGTCTACATTGACGGTATCGCCAAAGTAACCGAATCCTATACGGAAATGGAGGAAACACAAATAGATAACTCTACCAAAGCGAGGCTGCATAGTCTGATGGATGATGTCCAGACCCGCTTTGAGAAAGAGATTGAGAGGCTTCAAAGCAACAACCAGTTCGATCTGGATGTCCATATTGATACACTCAAAGCACAAATAAAACACTAAACCAACAGAAAGGAAGAAGGATGGAAACACAGACAAAAGAGCTTGTGGAGCAGACGATCATGAAAAAAGAGGAACATATTCCGGAAATTATGGAAAATGAGGTCACCGCTTTACAGGATGCGCTCAATGAACTGGATATCAATGATAGAAAATCTATCATTTACTTTGGCTCCTCTGCTCAAGAGAAACTCGATGAAGTCTCTAACCGTATGATTGATGGAGTACAGAACAAAGACATCGGTGCAGCAGGAGACACATTAAGTAAAATGGTCGCCTCCATCCGCGGTTTTGATATAGATGAGTTCAACCCAAACAAAGATATTCCATGGTGGAAAAAACTTTTTGGTGCGGCAAATCCTCTTGTTGAATTTGTACAGGAATATGAAAAGGTACGTGATCAAATTGATCTTATTTCCAACGATCTTGAAAAGCACAAAAGCCAGCTTATGAGTGATATTGTCGCACTGGACAAACTGTATGATGCCAACCTGGAGTACTTTAGAAAACTTGAACTCTACATTAAAGCAGGAGAGACCAAGCTTGAAGAGCTTGAAGAGCAGATCATCCCCCAATATGAAAAGAAGGTGCAGGAGAGCCAGGATGATATGATGACCATTCAGGAGCTCAAAGAGATCCGCGGTTTCCGTGATGAACTCGAACGCCGTGTTCACGACCTCAGACTCTCCCGTCAGGTAACCATGCAGTCTCTGCCAAGTATTCGGCTTATTCAGGAGAATGACAAATCGCTCATCTCCAAGATCACATCCACACTGGTCAACACCGTACCGCTCTGGCGTAACCAGCTGGCACAGACTGTTGCCATCTTCCGCAGCCACGATGCTGCTATTGCCACCAAAGAGGCGGCAGACCTGACGAATGAACTGCTTGAGAAGAATGCCGAAGGGCTCAGAGAAGCCAATACGGAAGTACGCCGCCAGATGGAGCGTGGTATCTTTGACATTGAAAGCATCAAAAAGGCCAATACGACATTCATAGAAACACTCAACGACTCCCTTCGTATCGCGCAGGAAGGCAAAGAGGCCAGAGCCAAAGCACAAGAAGAGCTCAAAAAGACAGAACAGGAGCTCAAAGATGCTCTCCTCTCTGTCAAAGCAAAAGCTGAAGCCCTGCCGGAACCAACAGATACAACAGCAATACCAAAGGAGGCATAAATGGGACTTTTTGACTGGATCAGCGGACAATTCATCGATGTCATCGAATGGACAGACAATTCACACGATACTATGGTTTACCGTTTTAACAGACAGGGTAATGAGATTAAATACGGTGCAAAGCTTACTGTACGTGAATCACAGGTGGCTGTTTTTGTCAATGAGGGAGAAATTGCCGATATTCTCGAACCGGGTATCTATGAACTGGAGACTAAAAACCTTCCGCTTCTAACCACACTGCAACACTGGGATCACGGTTTTAACTCTCCCTTCAAGGCAGAAGTCTACTTTCTTAATACCAAACGTTTTACCAATCTCAAATGGGGTACCAAAAATCCTATTATGGTGCGGGATCCGGAGTTTTCCATGGTACGACTTCGGGCTTACGGTACCTATGAGATCCGTATCAGTGACCCGGAGACCTTCCTCAAAGAGATTGTCGGTACTGACGGGCACTTCACCACTGACGAGATAGAGGATCAGCTTACCAATCTTATTCTCTCCAGATTTGCCTCCGTTTTAGGACAGGATAATACGCCTATACTTGATATGGCACGCAATTATGAACTTTTCAGCAGTTATATTACCGAACATATTGCCCCCTCTTTTGAAGAATACGGATTGACCTTGACAAAAATGCTTATTGAGAATATTTCATTGCCTGACGAAGTAGAAAAAGCTATCGACACCCGTACAAGCAGAGAGATTACCGGCAATCTGGATGACCATATGAAATATCAGGGCGCACAGGCCCTCGGCAATGCTTCAGGAGGCGGTATGAGTGATATGATAGGAATGGGTGCCGGTATTGCCATGGGACAGCAAATGGCACAGAGTATGGGTACGGCAACCACTACCAGCGCTGCAACTCCGCCACCGCTTCCAAATCAGCTGCCACAGTATTATATTGCCCATGAGGGTCAACAGCAGGGACCCTTCTCTTTGGATGCCATTGAGCAGATGATCCGTGACGGGCGCATCACTAAAAAGAGCCTTGTATGGACACAGGGGATGGCACAGTGGGAGAATGCAGGAACGATCCTTGGTAGCCATTTCATGCAAACCCCTCCTCCTCTTCCGTAGTCATGCAGTTTACCGCCATCAATTTTACCTGCCCTTCCTGCGGGGCACCCCAGAAATTTTCTCCTGTAACAGGTACACTAATTTGTGAATTCTGTCATAAAGAAAGTACGATTGACCAATTAAACATCCCCATTGAAGAACATCAGCTCAACGAAGCGCTTCGGAAACTTGATGCTGAACCCAACCATACCATTGAAAAACAGATACATTGTAAAAAATGTGGTGGAGAATTCACCCTCACACCTTACACTTTTTCGACTAACTGCCCTTACTGCGGTACACCTGCCGTCACAGATTTTATCAAAGAAATTACACCCCAGTCACTGATTCCTTTCCGACTAAGCCACAAAAAGGCACAGGAACGGTTTAAAGCATGGGTTGGATCACTCTGGTTTGCACCCTCTGCCTTTACCAAATACCTTGACGGAGACAACAAACTCACCGGCTACTATCTCCCCTACTGGACCTATGACAGTGATACCGTCACCGATTATCAGGGACAAAGAGGAGACATCTACTATGTTACCGTTACCAAAACCGTAAGAGATGAACAGGGAAGAAGCAGACAGATACAGGTAGAAGAATCACGTATCCGATGGACACCGGTCAGAGGTACCGTTTCATTGTCTTTTGATGATATTACTGTAGGCGCAAGCAAAACTGTTACCCGCACTATCCTACAGGCACTTGAACCATGGGATACCAAGGTACTTGTACCTTTTGATGAAAAGTATCTGGTCGGCTTTGAGGCAGAGGAATATACAGTAGGACTGGACAACGGTTTTGAATATGCAAAGGTCAAAATGCAACACAGTATTGAAACTGCCATTCGCCGTAATATTGGAGGAGATCAGCAGCAAATTACTTCAACCAATACACGCTACCTTCATACTACCTACAAAAATATCCTTCTCCCTATCTGGCTTGCCTCTTTTGAATGGAAAGGCAAAACCTACCGTTATGCCGTCAACGCCCAAAGCGGAAAAGTCTCAGGGGAACGCCCCTATTCATGGCTTAAAATCTTTTTTACTATTACTTCTGTACTACTTGTGGGAGGTATGTTTTTCTATCTCTATACACATCCTCAAATACTCGAATACGCCGGCATACATCTCAGGCACTAGCTATTGTCTGTCTCTCTCTTTCTTCATGCAGCATTTTGTCAGCACTCAAACTGACCAGCATGGAGACAATCACATATGCCAAAAAGAAATAAAGTCCTACTTCAACTTCTGCACGACTCACATCCCCTTTACCGACTGTAAGATAGACCAGAAAGGTAGCTACCACAAAAACATCTACCATTGACCATTTTCCAATAAGTTTAAAAAACTTCACAATTGTATGTGCGAAACGGTTCTGCATAAAAAGAGAGACAAACAACATCGAAAATATTTTCACTATGGGAATAATGACAGAGAAGAGGAGAATCACTCCTGCCACAATGATGTCACCATTGGAAAAAAGCTTCTCTACCGACCCCAATACACTTTTAGATTCAAAAGAGAGTACCACATCTCCAAGATACTCCACCTCTTTATGTATAGTGACCATCATAATTGGCGTGACCAATCCCATAATAAGGGTAATCAATGCCGCCAGCGCATTAAAAAATGTAAATACTCTCAGAGAAGTAAAAAAATAGCTGAGCAGTATACCCAAAAGTGGTATCAGTGCATAGAGTGCATATTTTCGACTTTGTACTCTCTCTGTCTGCTGCACCTCTTTCATAACGTCAAGTGTCTCTTTTGTTTTATTTTTGTAAAATCCCAAAGAAACCGTTGCAGCTAACTCTTTAAGTTGAAATTTTGCCAGTTTTTCCGGACTCATCTCCGCTACAAGAGAATGTGTTGTCTTTTCATAGGCTTTGGCCTCACTATATGCTTTCATCCCCCAAAAAAGCATTACAGACAAGAAGGCTATCATCAACAGGTAAAAAAAATACCTCATCACTCTTTGACCTCAAAATAGATGAGAAGTGTCTTCTGAAAAAAATTGTCATTATCATCGGAAATCATTACATAACGATGTTTGCCAACTTTTGCAAGCCCCTCAAAGTTATCGATATTCCACCCCTTATGGCTGTTCATCTTTACCAATATTTTTACAGGGCATATTCCTTTCCTGCACCGGTTAAGATAGACCTTTTTCAAAGTCACCACAAACGGATTCATATATCCTGTAAAAGAACGCTCCAGGACCAGTATATTGCCGTCATCCATAACTTCAATGGCAGAAATGGCACTGTTGCCTTCCGGTTCTGCCTTAAAATGCCACTCTTTCCCGGAAAGAGCATAGATAGTCTGAAATTTTTTATTGTCTTTTTTAAGCGGCCACTCCGCAGCAGTCAAAATACCATAGTGTTTATGCCAGGCCAATGCCTCAAGCCCTTTGTTCTTGCTCCGGTAGTTTTTGACTTTTTTCAGTTTCTTCGGCAACCTATATTTACGGACCAGCCTGCCAAAGTTCTCTGAATCGGTATGAAACCATCCTATTTTTGGCTTCTCTTCAAAAGAGATGAGCAGTCTTCCCCGACCGTCCAGGGTCATCCCTTCGCTGTCTCTTCGCCATTTTTTGAACTTTTTGCCATTCTTCTTTCGCAGTTTTCCTCCCCGGATCGGTATAAGTTTGCCAATCTTGTTACCAAACACGGCTTTAAATTCAAAAAGTTTCCCTTCATCACTGACCATATAGAGTACATTGGCCTTTTTCGAATAGGCCAAGTCTGAAATTTCAGAAAATTTTACACCGTCTATCTCCAAAAAGGAGAGCTCTTTCTGATCAAGTATACGTATGCCAAAATGCTTTGTATTTACACTTTCGGGAAGAATGTTGGTACTGAACACACCTGCCTGAAGCATACTGGCAAGAAAAAAAAGAAGCCAAAGAGTCCTCATGCTTCCCGCCCTTTTTCAGGGAAGAAATATATAAGTATAACGATCCATGCAACGGCTATATCGATTGCAACATCCGCAAAATTGAAAACAGCAAAATGAAAACCGCAGTGCCATGCTACATAATCCACCACACCTCCATGCGCAAACCTGTCATACAGGTTACCCAGGGCACCCCCGATCAGCAGCCCAAGAGGCAGGGCATATCTTCTTATATAGCCATGAGAAAAGATATAATAGAGAATTCCTCCTATCAATACAGCCTGTACCCACTTCAGATAGGGGCCGATAAATGCGAACATTGAAAATGCCACACCTTTGTTGAAATGCAAAGAGAGATCTATACAGCTTCCCTCCCGATAATATCCTTCAAGAAAAAGTATCTTGATATTCTGGTCTATCAGAAAGGTTCCAATAAGTATCAGAAAAAAAATGGCAAAAGTACGCATCAGGAAAGTGCCTGTTTAAAAAAAATCTCACACTCTTCCATCATCCTCTCAAGAACTTTTTTATCTTTGCCTTCGAGCAGCAGACGAATCTTGTTCTCTGTTCCAGAATACCTGAAAAGATGTCTCATTCCTTCTGCTTCCACCTTTGCCTTGAGTGCATCGAGCCCCTCTATCTGCTCAAAAGGTTTTTTCTTCTCCACGGGAAGATTTACCAGCATTTGCGGATAGGATTCATAAGGATTAAATGCCTCACTTGCTTTTTTGCCTGTTGTCACCAGGTAAGCCAACGCCTGAAGTGCACTGGAAATACCGTCACCGGTCTTCGCATAGTCGGAAAAGATAATATGTCCGCTCTGCTCCCCGCCAAAGTTCACACCCTTCTCCTGCATCAACGTGACAACATGCTTATCACCTACAGCAGAACGATACAGCGCAATATCTTCAGCAGCAAGATACTCTTCCAGCCCCTGATTGCTCATCACCGTTGCAACCATACCGTTTCCTTTCAGTTCGCCAAGACTCTTTAAGTGTACCGCAAGTACCGCCATAAGTTTGTCTCCGTCAACCGTTTCACCCTTTTCATCTACAATCACAAGGCGGTCAGCATCACCATCCAGTGCCAATCCTATATCGGCACGCTTGTCCAGTACTACTTTTGCAAGTGTTTCCGGATGCATCGCTCCACACCCTTCATTGATATTGAAACCGTCCGGTTCATCGGCGACAACAAACACTTCTGCACCAAGTTCCTGCAAAATAGTAGGACCGACAATATATCCTGCACCATTGGCACAGTCGATAACCACACGTTTCCCGGCCAGACTCAATATTTTCGGAAAAGAATTTTTGATATGTACAATATAGCGCCCGATCACATCATCAATTCTTTTGGATTTGCCAATATGTTTGCCTACGGCCTGTGCATTTTCCAATGCCTCTTCATCTGCATAAATCGCTTCTATTTTCTCTTCTTCACTGCGGTTAAGCTTATTGCCATCACTGTCAAAAAACTTAATACCGTTGTCATAATACGGATTATGACTTGCAGAGATCATAATCCCCGCATCACAACGCATGTTTTCTGTTAAGAATGCAATTGCCGGCGTAGGCATGGGACCGATCTGTATAACATCAAAACCAACCGCCGTCAAGCCTGACACCAATGCGTTCTCTATCATATATCCGCTTCTGCGTGTATCTTTACCCACAAGAATCTTATTGGTCTTGGAAAATTGCTTAAAATAGATCCCTGTTGCCATTGCCAAACGCATCGTATTGATTGCAGAAACTTTCTTGCCTGCTTCCCCTCTTACACCGTCTGTACCGAAAAGTGTCATATCTGTATTCCCTTTATTTCCTTTAATCAGCACTAATTTTACTCAAAATAGATTAATCTAACTCAACCCTCCCCCACAAGAAAGATTGTTTTAATAATACTTTAATCTTGTTTTGGATATCATTCGCGCACTAATTTCACCCAAAAGTCTAGTATAACTACCTGTTCGGTCAGTTGACAGAGAGGGTATTACATTTAAAAAGGAACATTTGATGGCACACCACAAATCGGCGAAAAAAAGAATTTTGCAAACAGCAAAAAGAACAGAAAGAAACAGATACTACAGAACAAGAATCAAAAATATTACCAAAGCGGTACATGAAGCTGTAGAGAGTGCTGACAAGAGCGCTGCAATGGAAGCATTCAAAGTAGCAAACAAGCAGATCCATTCACTTGTAAGCAAAGGTTTTATCAAAAAAACAACTGCTGCAAGAAAAGTAAGCCGTCTTCATAAAATGGTAAACAAAATCGAAGCTGCCTAAGCAGTTTTTACTAACAGGTCATTAAAGGCCTGTGCGGTTTTTTCCGCATCTTACAACTTCCTACAATCCAACATAAAGAACGGCTATGTTCAAAGAAAAACTTCAACCATTTATAGACAGATATGATGAGATCAGCAGATTATTGAGTTCACCCGATATCGCCAGCGACATCAACCGTATGACAGAACTCAGCAAAGAGCAGTCGGGACTCTCGGAGCTTGTAGAAAAAGCAACGCTGTACATTGAAACAGCAGAAGCTATTGAAGAGAACAAAGAGCTTCTTGGGGACGATGAGCTTGGAGACCTTGCAAAAGAGGAGCTCTCAGAACTTGAGCCCATGCTTCCTTCACTTGAAGAGGAGATCAAAGTGCTCATGATCCCCAAAGACAAAAACGATGACAAAAACATCTTTTTGGAACTTCGTGCAGGTGCAGGCGGTGACGAAAGTGCCCTTTTTGTTGCAGATGTATTCAGGATGTACTCCCGTTATGCAGAGCAAATGGGATGGAAAGTAGAGATTGTCAGTACCAATGACGGTACTGCCGGCGGATATAAAGAACTCATCGCCGAAATCAAAGGACAGGGAGTCTACTCCCAACTCAAATATGAAGCAGGAACACACCGTGTCCAACGTGTACCCGATACGGAAACACAGGGACGGGTACATACCTCTGCTATTACCGTAGCAGTTATCCCCGAAGTGGATGATGTTGAAGTCGATATCAAACCCAATGAAGTCAAAATGGATGTTTACCGTTCAAGCGGGTGCGGAGGACAGTCGGTCAACACTACTGACTCAGCCGTACGTCTGACTCATATCCCTACGGGTATTGTTGTTGCGATACAAGATGAAAAATCTCAGCACAAAAACCGTGACAAAGCAATGAAAGTACTTAAAGCACGTGTTTATGAAGCAGAACTTCAAAAACAGCTTGATGAAACAGCAGGACAGAGAAAACTTCAAGTTGGTTCAGGTGACCGTTCGGAAAAGATCAGAACCTACAACTACCCTCAAAACAGGCTGACAGACCACCGTATAGGGCTTACACTCTATGCGCTTGATGATATTATGAACAACGGGAACCTCAAACTGGTAATCGATCCTCTTATCGCACATGCCCAGACAGAAGCTATCAAAGAAGCAGGCCTATAACCCCTCTTCTTTGCTCTTTATACTAACTATTTTCTACACAGATACTTTACACATACCAACATACTCTCATGCTTTTTGATTTTATACCATTTGAGATAACTTGTAGGTTATAATACTTATTGACATTTATATCAACTGGAGTTATTTTTATGCAATTTAAACAGATCAATAATGAAAACCCCATAGCACAAGTAATCAAATCTGCTTTTGATACAGAACTGCCTTTAAGTGGAGGATGGGGATATCAGCAGGAGACTGCAACTGTTATCGAAAAAAATGAACAGGCTATTCCTCTTTCTCAGCTGGAGCATATGCTCGCTTCCATGAGAGCCTATCTTGAAATGAATATGACTCTTGATGCATCTGAACGTTACGGGAGTATCAATCTCAATGAGCTTTCAAGAGAACATATAAAAGAAAATCATAAGCATTTTGACAAAGTTACCTATGAAATCTCAGCAATAAAAGAAGATATCTATGCAGCATTTATCAATGAATACAAAGAAGGATACGGCAAAGAGGGGTTTGACTTACAAAAACATTTTAAACAAAGAAAAGAGGAAACATTAACCCGAGTAGTCATCTACTGGTTCAATATAAGTCAAATAGTCTAAACCCTTTTTTTTAAGAATTTAGACTATTCGGCTTTGCCGGAAAATTCCGACAAAACAGAGAAAAAAATTATTTAATCTTTTTACTCTCTGTAACTGTTTTTCCAGAAAGGTCTGTCCAGGTAATCGTTACCTTTTCTCCCTTTTTCCCACCTTTAAATTTAAATTTAAATTGCGGATTTTTT
>Ga0256843_1001290_pt1 | contig 20028 bp, 18 predicted proteins | sample AlvinellametaG_FD_191572 | JGI IMG/M metagenome (GOLD analysis project Ga0256843, IMG submission 191572) | Pompeii worm associated microbial communities from hydrothermal vent at the East Pacific Rise, Pacific Ocean - Alvinella | ecosystem: Host-associated > Annelida > Integument > Unclassified ... | reverse complement strand
CCTGAACCCCGGCTTTACCGCCCTGAGGGACTGGGCCGAGGCCGAAGGGATTCCCGTTATCGGCGAGGTCCCCTACGACAGGGCCATTCCGAAGAGCATGGCGATGCTTAAACCGGTTGTCGAGGCCTTCCCCGACAGCCCGGCGAGTAAAGCGCTCAGGGAGATTGCCGAGAGAATCGCTGAGGAAATCCTTGGCTGATTTCCCCTTTCTTTTAACCCAAACCTTAAAAGCCTCTCCCCGTAGTTTCTCCGGTGGTAGCGATGGTGGAGAATGAGATGGAGAAGCTCGCTTACGAGTACCAGCTCCTGCAGGCGCAGGCCCAGCTGCTGGCCCAGAACCTCGAACTCCTCACCCTGGGGCGGGATGAATTTAAGGCCGTCAAGGAGACGCTGGAGGAGCTCAAGAAGACCGAGGGAGAGGTTGAAATTCTCGTTCCAATTGGGGCCGGTTCCTTCCTCAAGGGCATGATAACCGACAAGGAGAACGCGATTGTGAGCGTTGGAGCCGGTTACGCCGTCGAGAAGAACCTCGATAGCGCCATCGAGTACCTCGAGGAGCGCATAAAGGAGTACGAGGAGGCCATTGCGAAGACTCAGGAAGCGCTCAAGAAGCTTGAGGCCCAGCTCGGGGAGCTCGCTCAAAGAGCACAGAAGCTCCAGCAGGACCAGGCCATGGGATTTAAAGTGAAATGACCCCTCAGTTTTGGCAGTGTTTCTCCCCATTTTTGATTAATTAAAGATTTAAACTTTAACGGGAATTTTAAAATGATGAGGAGGATTGCTGTAATAGTGTCAGTGTTAGTGGTTGTGATGATGCTGACAATTGGGTTAGCCGTTCCTGGGATTATCCTTCACGTCCAGGAGGTAGGGGAGGGTCTTAGTGACTTAGTCGGCCCTACATCCTCCGGTACCATCTGTGTCCCTTACGAGTATTACGTTGAGATCTACTTTAATTCACTCTACCTCGGAAGCACAACTGTGTCCTTGAACACTATCACACAAGTGTATCCTGGCAATTTCAGTGCAGATCTCCCAGCTTACACCAACGTTTCCACTGTTGTCTATTACAATTCCAATACAGTTTCGACAGGGTACCATGTGCTGGAGACTGCATTGACAGCCGGCGACTACACCTACGTCAACATAACACCGGCGATAGATAGCACTGTGGCCCTGAACGGCGAGTTTGATGTGGTTCTGCTTCCGCCTTCGTATTATGCTTCCTCTGGGCAGGTGAACCTTGAGGTTCAGGAGATAGGGCTTGGGACACCAACGGGAGCCTACACTGACCTGAGGGTTTATTTGGGGGAAGAGACGTCAGGTTGGATCGTGCTCGAAGTGTATCTTGATCTGAGGTGTTATGAACTGTCGTTCTATCCTCCTTCACTGGCCTCTGCGGTAGTCTCTCTTGAAGAGCTAAAGACCTTTTCCACGGGACTGGCGATCTTCCCCCTCCCCCCTAAGACTCACTCTAAAACTCCTAAGACTCACAGGACCCACATAAGGAGTTGTCCCGATCCCCACCTCGTCAGTCTTATCATGAAGTCCCCCTATTACTATCACTTCCCTGAGGCGGTTGAGCCGATTATCCAGAAGATTACCCGGAAGTTATCCCCAAATCTAAGCCGTCTGAATGAGGGCAACGTAACGAATTGGGATTTAATAGCGAACCTTACGGTTCCGGGAGCCAACGTGACCATCCCGGGTAAGGGTTCTCATGGTTGAGAGGTTGAGTTTGAAGTGTGGGTAGGTTGGTGGTAACTATCTTGAGTGGTAAAAATGGATGGATTGTCAAGCGATCCCCAGTGATTGGGGCGTTGGGAATGGTACTTCTGGTCGTTGTGTTAGCTCAGGGGCTGGCAGTCCCCGGCATTGGGCTCTCTGTGCAGGACGTTGGCACGGGAATGAGTTCTGTCTGCTCGCCGTCCCCATATGGCGGGTTCTATTTCATGGTTGACTATGGTATCTTCAACACATATATAACAGGTGTTAAAATGGAGTTTCCAGTTGAGCTTCCGGCGGGCCTCACGATATACGTTGCTGTTACCGACAGCAGTGGCTCAGTTTCGACGGGTAACTATACGATAGGTGCCCAGGGGTTGGACCCAAACACCCCGGTTGTCGTGGACATAGACCCCCCTATCCAGTACGGCGATGAGGACACTGTCAAAGTGACTCTCGTTGGAGGGAAGACCAACTCAACCCTTAGTACTATTACACTGACCGCCCAGGAGATCGGTACATCGAGTTGGTCCTCTTCCGGGACGACTGTCTATGCTCAGCCCATCAACATAACCTACACTGGCACCCAGGATCTCCCCAACTGGCCGGTTAAGGTCGTTCTGAAGGACAACGGAAACGGGAACGACTACATAAACTGGAACGCCATTGAGAACAATCCTGACAGCATTCGCTTCGTGGATTCCTCGGGGAGGCTTCTCTACTACTGGATTGAAATCCTCGACACGACGGACGAGTACGCCGTGATATGGGTTAACGTGACGGATGTTCCGCCTGGTGGAACGCACATCTGGATGCTCTACGGGGATAACAGCGATTACTCCTCTTACAACAACGGCCACAAGGTCTTCCCGTTCTTCGACGACTTTGAGACCTGGAGCGGGTGGACGAAATACAAGAAGGGAATAGTTAGGCAAACGGATGACAACTTCGAATATGGCGGCTCCTATGCGGCCGAGAAGGACAAGAACACCGATCCCAACGGAGCCTACAAGAGCCTTGGAAGGACTTTCTATGACAACAACACCTACGGCGGTCTGATTGTAGAGTACTGGGACAAGAGGTTGAATCCTTATACAAGGGGCCCCTTTGACAGGGTTGGCCTCATAGACGACAACGGCAATGGCTACGGTGCCGTTATGATAGTCAGGCTCAAAGTTAACAACAGATATCAATCACAGCTCAGGATCGATATTCGTAAAGGGTATTATCCTACGGGTACATACGCCGTCAAGAGAGTGAACCCCCTGCTCTCCAGAAACACCTGGTATTTTGTAAGGTTCGAGATTATCCCGACTTCCAACGGCGTGAGGCTCGTGATGAGGTTATATGACAGGGAGGGCAACCTTGTGAAGACAACGTGGTATACTGACAGTAAGTACAAGTACTCACAGTTTACGAACGTCTATATCTTTGGCGGCTACCCGTACCACATCGATGCCCTCCGCGTCCGCTACTACACGCCCGATGAGCCGCAGGCGGTGGTTGACGAGTGGTACCGCTATCTGCCCTTTGAACCCACCTGTTCCTGATACCACTCCACCGTCTTCTTTAACCCTTCTTCCAGGCTCCACTCCGGCTCGAAGCCGAGCCCCCTTATCTCGCTTATGTCCGCGAGGCTGTGCCTTATATCTCCTGGCCTCGGCTTGTCGAAGAGTATCGGGCTGTTGCTTCCGGTTATCTCGACGATTTTCATCGCGAGCTCGAGGATGGTGGTCTGCCGTCCGGTCGCGACGTTGAATACCCTTCCATTGGCCCGCCGGGTCTCCGCAACGAGCAGGTTCGCCCTGACGACGTCCTTCACGTAGATGAAGTCGCGCGTCTGCTTGCCGTCGCCGAAGATTACGAGCGGCTCGCCGGCCAGGGCCCTGTTGATGAAGATGCTTATCACTCCCGCGTACTGGTTGGCGCTCTGCCTCGGCCCGAAGACGTTGAAGTAGCGGAGCGCAACGGCAGGAAGACCGTAGAGCTCGCTGTAAACGCGGAGATACTCCTCAACGGATGCTTTCGTCACGCCGTAGGGCGAGAGCGGTTTTGGTCGTTCGGTTTCCTTCAGCGGCAGGTTCGGGTTGTCGCCATAGACCGCCGCCGAAGATGCGAATATCAGCTTCCCGTGCCCCTCTAAGAGGGCCCTGATTATGTTGAGCGTCCCGAGGACGTTTACCTCCTCCGTGAAGACAGGGTCGCGGATGCTCTCAACGACGCTCACCTGTGCCGCCTCGTGGAAGACGTAGTCCGCCTCCTTTATCGGCCCGGCTATCGATTCGTAATCCCGTATGTCGGCCCTAATCAGCTTCGCCCCGGGTGGGACGTTCTCTTCCTTTCCCGTGCTGAGGTTGTCGATGACTGTAACCTCGTTGTCCTTCGCGAGCTCCCACGCTATGTGCGACCCGATAAAGCCGGCCCCGCCGGTCACAACCACGGACTTGTTTTTCATTTCAATCCCCAACCGAAGGTGTTGGTCAGGAGTTTTAACCTTTCCCGAGGCTCGGCCGCCTCTTTTTAACTTGTTCATGTTAATTTCGAAACCATTATAAGGCCCCTATTGACGTAAACTTTGGTAAGGAGCCATGCCGAGCTACATAATAGTTGGCGGTCAATGGGGTGACGAGGGCAAGGGTGCCGTCATAGCGTACCTTGCCCTGAAGGACGAACCGGATATAATAGCTCGCGGCGGCGTAGGGACCAACGCGGGGCACAGCGTTTTCATCGACGGAAAGAAATACGCCGTCAGGCAGCTTCCCACGGGCTTCGTTCAGAGAAAAGCGCGGCTTCTCGTGGGCGCGGGGGTTCTCTTTGACCCGGAGGTCTTCTTCCATGAACTTGAGTCGCTCGCAGACTTTGATGTGGCGGAGCGCGTTGGAATCGACTACCGCTGTGCGGTCATAGAGGAGAGGCACAAACAGCTCGACCGCTCCAACAGCCACCTCCACGGCAAGATAGGGACGACGGGGAGCGGATGCGGGCCTGCAAACGCCGACAGGGTGATGAGAAAAGCCAAGCTTGCGAAAGACCTGCCGCAGATGGAGGCTTATCTCACGGACGTGGCTCAAGAAGTGAACGACGCGCTCGACGAGGGAAAGCTCGTTCTCGTCGAGGGGACCCAGGGCTTCGGTCTGAGCCTCTACTACGGCACCTACCCCTACGTGACGTCGAAGGACACCACGGCCTCGGCGATAGCGAGCGACGTTGGAATCGGCCCGACTCGGGTTGATGACGTGATAGTCGTCTTCAAGAGCTTCCCGACGCGGGTTGGCGCTGGACCGTTCCCGACCGAGATGGACCAGGAGGAGGCTGAGAAGCTCGGCCTCGTTGAGTACGGAACCGTGACGGGAAGACGGAGGCGCGTTGGCTGGTTCGACTTCGACTTCGCCCGCTACTCAGCGAAGGTGAACGGGGCCACCATGATAGCGCTCACGATGCTCGACAAGTACGATAAAGATGCCTTCGGCGTGACCGACTACGACAGGCTTCCGAAAAAGGCGAAGGAGTTGGTGGAAGAAATAGAGGAGCGCGTTGGGATTCCGGTCGCGCTCATAAAGACCGGGCCGGAGCTGGAGCACATCATCGACAGGAGGGACGTCATTTAACGGCGTACCTGCCCTCAACCTGGGCCAGCTTGAGCCGGGATGTGAGTCCCCCCTCCGGAACAAAGTCGTGCTCGACAAGCTCCCCCGTGAGGGTGTTGTATTTGCCGAAGTATATTCCCCTTTCCCCAACCCCTTTTATTCCCGCGTAGCCCTCCTCGAGGTTGTGTGCTATCCACTCGACCTCTATCGTATCCCCGTATTCTTTTTTCACGAAGTCGGCGAAAGTCTTGGTTATCACGCTCTCGATGTACTGGTAGTCAAGGTCGAGGACCTCTCCGCTTGTCCTGTGGATTCTCAGCCTCCCGAAGGCCTTGACGCCGGTGAACTCAACCTCCCAGTGGTCAGAGAGCTTGAGCCCTTCAATTGAGGGGTTGGGTTCGATTTCTCTGATTCTGGCCAGAGCTATCTCCTCAACGGCCTCTTTCTTGAGGAAGCGGTCGAGTTCTCGTATTTCACCGGACTTGGAGACGAAGAGCTTGAGAACGTGCTTCTCACCCTCGAGGGTGATTGTGAACCCTTCAGGCGATTCCTCTGTGAAGAGCACCCGGCATCCGCTGTACTTCCTCGTGGCGAGTTCAAGGGCGACGTTTGAGCCTATAGTCAGGGAGCTCTCGAGGATCTCACTGGTCTTTCCATCGTACGTTATGGAGGCACGCAGGCCGGTGCCCTCGAACTCTGCCCTGACCACCTCGTGGTTCATGACGTGGCAGGACTTCAGTTCGAGGTCTTCAACCGCGTCCACTATTTCTCCGGCGATCTTCTGGAGGGCCTCCTTAGGGGGACTCAGTTCCTTTGTCTCAAGGATTTCGCCGGTTTTCTGGTCGAGTTTCACGACAATGACCTTTCCGTCGGTTAGGAGGTCGATGAAAACGGCACTGGGGCGCCTTTCCACGCCGATAATGTGAGCGTTGCCGTACCTCGACAGGACGACATCAAACATCGCGTCTTCTGTGAGTGCCTGATGGAACTTCGTCACGTTCCCGCTGTAGGAGTTTAGCTCCATCTCAAAGAGGTACCGCTTCGTTTTGCCCCGCATAAGTGTGAAACGTCCTTTGCGGACGATTTCAAGCACGATGGGTTCTTCTCCGACTTCATCTCTAACATACTCTCTCGCCAGCTCCATCAGCTTATCCTCTTGGAGTGGTTCAGCTTCAGCAGTCACGCGGCCGGCGGAGAAGTCAAAGGAGACCTTTACCATGTTGCGGGGCATGGAAAACAGGAATTCGGCGCCGTCCGGGACGTACGCTTTTCGCGAGCTGAGAACGCGGAGGTCCAGCCATCCCCTTTTGGCCGCCTCCTCCACGACGGGTTTTGTGGGGTCGGTCTCCTCTCCAATCTCGACCTCCGTTGCGAAGACAGTTGCAACGTCCTCAAGGAGGACTTTCATGGCCGTGCCCTTCATTTCACCTTCGGCCTTCATTACGAGGTTTTTCCCGTCGTAAAATGCTTTTCCGCCCTCATTTTCGCGGGACCATGAGACGACGTAAACCGGCCTCAGCTTCAGTTTCAGGCCTTCGAGTTTGATTTCATCGGGTTCCACACTGAATTTGTACGAGATTATTCGTTTGGCTTCCTCTGTGAGCTTTTGAGAGGGAACGGCTTCCATGAGTGGGCCATCGAGGACGAACTCCTTCAGCCGTTCGGGTTTTGCCTGTTCCGGCATAAACTTTTCGAGGAGGGTTCGTGGGGGTTCGATATCATAGCGGTTGAAGGTTTCGGCGAGCCATTCTGGTCCGAGGACGGTAATCCCGTCCGGCGGGTGTTCGAGGCCGTCCAGCGCTATGAGAACAACCCTGCCGCGTCCGGACAGCACTTTTCTGAGCCAGTCCTCCCTTGGTTTTCCCCTCAGGAGGGCTACAGAGAAGGTTTCCTTCCCGTTAAACGGGTCTTCCCTTTCGCCCGTAACTATCACCAGGCGGGCCTTGCCCCTTCTCTTGTACTCCCTTCCAGTTTCTCTAAAGCCGGCCCTGTTGAGGAGCTCGGCCAGCCCTTCAACTATAAAATCCTCGGGTGCAAGCAGTATTATCGAGGGTTCCCAGGGCATAGCTGTTCCCCAAGGATAGTGGATGTGAAGGGATAAATAGTTTATGGAATGTAAAAATGGGCTAATTATAACTTTAAGTAAGCTTTATCCCTCAACCACGTGACAATCGTTCCATAAAACTCGTCCGCCCACTCCGGGTCCTCGAATATCTCATGGTACGCTCCCTCGAACTCCCTGAGCGTTTTGTCATCCACCTTGAGTCTCTCAAAGAACCTCCTCGCACCCTCGGGCGGTGTTATCACGTCTCCAGTGCCCACGAGCAGGAGAACCGGTGCCGTGATTTTACCCGCTTCTCCATGCGCCAGCTCCATGTTAACGAAGATGCTCCTTCCGAGCTTCGCCGAAATCCTGTCGTGGACGAGCGGATCTTCAACATACCTTCTCACGGCCTCTGGACTCCTTGAGAGGAGGTCGGGTTTTATGCCGTTGGACAGGACGAGCCCGGGGGCGAGCTTTCCGAGAAGCTTCGCCAGGGCAACCATGAAGCCTGGAGTTTCGGGGCTCTTGGCGAGGGCGGGTGAGGATGCAACGACGCCCCTGATTCTGTCTGGTCTCGTCTCGGCGTAGCGGATAACAGCAAGCCCCCCGAGGCTGTGGCCGAAGAGGAAGGGCTTCTCCCCAATTTCCTCGATTATTCCGTCGATTATTTCCATAGCCTCTTCGACGCTTGTATGTCCCCTCTTTCCGGGGCTCTTCCCGTGTCCGGGCCAGTCGAAGGCATAAACCGCGAAACCCGCATCGACGAGTTTGCCGATGAGTCTTGAATACCTTCCGCTGTGCTCCCCGAGTCCGTGGACGAGGAGGACCCACCCGAGTTTCGGTTCCCCGCTCTTGAACCTGTACACTTCCATTCTACACACCCCTGGGACGGGATTTAAGAAAAATTCAGGAGAACTGATTGTTTTTCAGCCTTTCGTTGACAAAGCGGACGAGCCTCGTAACGTCCTCCTTGATGGTGTCGGGTTCGGGTTTCATCAGGACGTAAAAGACGTTGGTCTTGGGCGTGAGTGAGACGTGCTTTACGTTGTGGGGGTGGGACATGCCTTCGACCAGTTCCCTGAGCAGTTCGACATCCCGTCTCTTCTCGTAAAGCGCTTCGTACTTCTTTCCAGCCACTTCTATAACCTCTTTTTTCAGGAAGTCCTCGTTGTCTATGCTCGGCCTCATGCGGTAGTAGCCCTTCTGGATTAGATGTGCCTCGCGCTTTATCTGGTTCAGCGGCCGGACCACGAAGTAGAGCTTGTCGTGCCGGCTGGTGATGAGCGCGATTGGGAAGTAAAGGAGGCTCTGTCTCGGCAGGAGGGTGAGGGTGTATTCCACCTTTCGTATGTTGTCGCGGTTGATTTTATACTCGGCTCTGAATCCGAGGTAACCCCCGAGCCACACATAGTTTCTGTTATCCCTGTCCGGCTTTACCACTTCCTCTATCGACCGGAGGTAGTGTTGCATAAGCTGAATATTGAGTTTCCTGCCTTTGTAAAACTGGATCGATGTAAGGGCCGCCACAACCATCAGCGCAAACATCATTGTCGACGTGAATTCCATATCTAAACCTCCTCAGCGGGATAATATCTCCGTAGGGTTGTGTCGTCTATTATTTCAAGCTTTCTGATTCTACTCCCGAGGGTCCGGACGATATTCCGGATTATCTTGGCCTGGACTGGCCAGTTCAAAGCACTTGCGACGGGACCGGGGGGTTTGTTGCGGGCGAATCCGATGTATATTCTCACATCGTCTCCGTTTACTACCACGGCGCTTACGAGACCTTCGCTTACTATGTCTTCATCCGTGAAGGGGTTCTTTACCTCCCTGAGGAGCTTCAGGATCTCATCCTCCTTCAACTATCATTCCCCCGAGTTTCTCAAGCCACTCCATCCCCCTGGGCTCCTCGGGGAACATGGGCACCTTGAGGATGTCCACGTTTTTGAATTTCTTTTCAATCTCTTCAAGGACAGCCTTCTGTGCTTCCATCTTAACCTTCAGCTCGGGTATCTCCTCCCTGAGTTCTATGACCTTGTTAATGACGATGAGGTTCAGGGGAATCCCGAATTTTTTAAGGCTCTCGTAGGCCCTTTCGGTCTCGTAGAGGGGCAGCATCTCGGGGTTCATCACGGCAATGACGCTCGTCCTATCGGGATCGGCTATGGTTTTTTCGACGGCCTCTACCTCCGACCTGTACTGCAGGAGTTCTTTCATAACGGGATCCTCTGCTTCCTCCTTGGGGAGCTTGAACTCCTCCCCGTCTACGCTGTAGGTCTCCTCCCCCTTTATGTTGGCTATCACCTTTCTTCTGTGGAGGATCTTGCGCCGGATCTCGATCAGCTTGTCCGCCCAGATGAGGGATATCTTCGGCAGTGCGAGGACTCTCAGCGTGAGCCCCGTGGGCGGTGTGTCGAATATGATAACGTCCCACTGGGAGCTCTCGTTCAGGATCTCCCTTATGGCCTCGAGCGTCGCGTACTCTTCAATTCCGGGAGAGTAGCTCAGGACCTCAAAGTATTTCTCGAGGTTTATGACGGTTAGATAGCGGTACATATGCTTCAGGCTGGTTTCGAGGTGTTTGAGGTAGCTCTGTATCAGCTTCTCCATGTCGAGTTCGCTCGCGTACAGGTTCTCGGCCAGTTTTTTGGGCTTGTCGGTAAGCTTTTCCATGAAGACGTCCCCAAGATTATGGGCGGGGTCCAGTGAGACTATCAGCGTCTTGTATCCCTTCTTTGAGAGGGCCACTGCAAGAGAGGCACTTGTCGTGGTTTTACCCACGCCGCCTTTCCCTATTACGAACACCACGCGCGCGCCCTTCTTAGGGAGCAGGTAATCCTTCATTCTACCACCTCAGTCTATGTCGAACATTCCGGCGACTTCCGCGAAAACGTCATCGAGGTTGACCGCTCTGCTCTCCATAACGCGGATCTCCTTCACCATGTGAGGCATGAGCCTGATAACGAGTGTTGTCGGGGGGCTCGGGATTCCCACAAACGAGCCCATCAGAACGAGGGCAAAAACGTTCTCCAGCTCTCTCAACTCGAATTCAATGTATTCGGTTGACTGGTGTTTAAACGACTCCCCGAACCCTTTCAAGAAGTCCTTTATCTTCTGCAACATTCTCACCCCCAAAATCAAAGAAAAAGAACGAAAGGTTCATGTGGTCATCGCAGCGTACTCTTCCGCCGGCTTCCTCCAGGCGGAGTACCAGTCTATGACCAGCATCACGTTCAGCAGGAGGCCGACGACGGTGATGAGGCTGACCCAGAACCCTGGCTTGACGACCACGAGGAACCATATGAGCGCTGCCGTCACTGTGATCCACAGGAAGAGCGCCGGGATAACCACTGCCCACTTCCAGCTGCTGTTCGGGCTCTGGACTTTTGCAACCCACAGAGACGAGGTCATCAGGGCAATGCTGGCGAGCATCTGGTTCATTCCGCTGAAGGCAGGCCATATGATGAGCCAGTTTCCGCCCCACGCCATGTATATGCCGAAGAACACGAGGATTAGTGATGCCACCCACTTGTTCTTGAGTATCTCCGGTGCATTGGCTATCTCCATGATCTCCTGCCAGGCGAAGCGGCCGAGCCTCGTGGCCGTGTCAAGGGTCGTCAGCGCGAAGGCCGCAACCCACAGGCTGGCGAAGAGGGCGGCGGCTTCAGTGGAGATTCCAAAGGCGTTGTGTACACCGAGGGCGTAGCTCTTTGCAAAGATGCCGACTTTTCCGAGCTTGACTGCCTGGAATCCCGCCGGCACCTGGAGACCCAAGTTCTTGAGGAGATCTGCGGTTACTGTGTTGTGCTTGGCGGCGACTATGGGAGCGTAGACTCTGTACCAGTTGTCTTTGGTGACGGGTATGTTGAGGCTCTGGAAGACCTGGAACCCGTAGACTGCTATTGAGGATATGACGAGCGTTGAGAGGAAGCCCTCCGTGAACATACCGCCGTAGCCGACCATGAGGCCGTGGAGCTCGTTGTCAAGCTGTTTGCTCGTGGTTCCGGAACCGACGATGGAGTGGAATCCGCTCAGCGCTCCGCATGCGATTACCAGTGGTATTGTTGGCCAGAACGGCGATGGCTTTCCACCGACGACGTGGGCGCTCCAGCTGGTGAACGCCGGCGCGGTGAAGGTTCCAAGGCCTTTAACACCAACGATGATGAACGCCAGTCCGCCGAGTATCAGGCCGAACCAGAGTATGTAGGCGTTGAGGTAGTCCCTCGGCTGGAGCAGAATCCATACCGGGAGCGACGAGGCTATTATGACGTAGATTCCCAGGGCTATGAGCCATGTGTGTGTGCTCGCGTGTATCGGGTACTTGAATCCGAGGTATATTGCGCCTATCAGGAGCAGGATTCCGATTATTGTGCCGAGCTTGAAGTCTATCTGCCACTTGTAGAGCAGCAGGCCGAGTATCACTGCCACGAGCATGAAGAGCCACGATGCGGTTGCCGCTCCTGGAGTCCCGACGAAGATGCCGCTGATGACCGCTCCGAAGGCTGCGATAACGAGGACCAGCGAGAACCAGACGTAGAGCTCGAAGGCCATGCTCGTCCTCTTGCTCATGAGCTTTCCTGCGATCCACTGGACGGACTTACCGTCGTAGCGCACCGACGACATCAACGCCAGGTAGTCATGGACTGCGCCGATGAAGACGTTTCCGAACCAGACCCACAGGAGACCCGGAAGCCATCCCCACGCCATTGCCACCGCTGGACCGACGATCGGCCCCGCACCGGCTATTGATGCGAAGTGGTGTCCGTAGAGCACTACCGGGTTCGCTGGGACATAGTCAACGCCATCGTAGAGCTTGTGGGCCGGCGTTGGCCTGTTGGGGTCGGCCTTGACGACCTTGTTCTGCAAGGCCTTTCCATAACTGAAGTACAAACCGACGTAAATGGCCGCTGCTATCAGGACTATCACAGTGGAGTTCATAGTTGCACCTCCACGCAATTTTGCACTTTCATGTACATTTTTTCAATATAAATGCTTTTCGGCAGAAAACCGAAAATATTTCGAAAATTGTCGGAAACGGTAAGAAGAACCGCTGGCAGAGTTCAAAAGTTGAGAAGTGGGGGGGAGTGCCTTCATTCCAGCTCTATCAGGGGCTGTCCTGTGTCAACGGTGTCGCCCTCCTTCACGAGGATTCTCCGCACGACACCATCCCGGGGGGCTGCTACCTCGTTCTCCATCTTCATAGCTTCGAGCACTATCAGACCCTGCCCCGCCTTTACTCTCTCCCCCTCTTTGACGAGAACCCTGAGGATTTTGCCGGGCATTGGCGCCGTGACGACCCCATCCCCAGCCGGCACCGGCCCCGCAGGGGCCTCTGAAACCGGCGCGGGTGCTGGGGCGGGGGAGGTCGATATTGGTGCCGTTCTCGGGGGGGTCTGAGAGGTGGCGCTCGCAGAGGCTATCGAGGGGAGGTACCTCAGGGCACTCAGGTCAACACCCTCAACACCGACTTCAAACTCCACTCCGTTCACGTGAATCTTGATGGTCTGGACGTTCTTTGAGATCCTCGGTTTCCTCGCTCCAGTTTTTCTCTCCCTGAAAAACTCCAGAGCTATCTGGGGGAACAGGCAGTAGGTGAGCACGTCCTCCTCTTTCTCAAGGAAGCCCATCTCCTCGAGTTCCTTCCGGCACTTCTCAAGCTGTGGCTCCAAAAGGCTTCCGGGGCGGACTTTTATTGGCTCTTCGTCTCCGAGGATTTTCTTTTTCAGCTCGGGGTTTATTTCAGCCGGGGGCCTGCCGTAAAACCCTCTGACGTAGTTTTTGACTTCCTCCGTGATGCGCTCGTACCTTCCGAAGAGGACGTTCAATACCGCCTGGGTCCCGACTATCTGGCTGGTTGGGGTTACCAGCGGGGGCCAGCCGAGGTTCTCCCTGACGCGCGGGATTTCCTCAAGAACCTCATCGAGTTTGTCGAGTGCCTTCATCTCGCTTAACTGGGCTATGAGGTTGGAAAACATTCCACCCGGCACCTGATAGAGGAGGACGTAGGGGTTGACCATCAGCGCTTCCTTCCTCAGAAGGCCGGAGTACTTTTCGTCGAGGAGCCTCTTCAGGTACTTGGCGACCCGGTGTATGAGCTTTCTGTTGAGATGGCTCCCTACGGCCTCGGGAAGCGCGTGCCATATCGTCTGTATTCCCGGCTGGGCCGTTCCAAATGCAAGGGGGCTTATGGAAGTGTCTATGTAGTCTGCTCCGGCTTCGACGGCCTTCATGTACGTCGCGACGGCCATCCCTGTCGTTGAGTGGGTGTGGACGTTGACGGGAACGCCGTAGCGCTCCTTGATCTCGCTCACGAGCTCGTACGCCTTCCAGGGGGTCAGCAGGGCGGCCATGTCCTTAATCGTGATGACATCGACGTCCAGGGCGAGGAGCTCCTCCACCCTGTCCATGTAGTACTCGAGCGTGAAGACTTTCCCGGTAGTGTACGCTATGGCCCCCTGGACTTCCGCTCCGACTTCCTTGGCCTTTTTTATGGCCACTTCCATGTTCCTTACATCGTTCAGGGCGTCGAAGACGCGAAAGATGTCGATCCCGTTCCTGTGGGCGAGCTCGACGAACTTTTCCACCACATCGTCGGGGTAGTGTTTGTAGCCGACGACGTTCTGTCCCCTGAGCAGCATCTGGAGTTTGGTCTTTTTGATGTTCTCGCGCAGGAGTCTCAGCCTCTCCCAGGGGTCTTCGTTCAGGTAGCGGATGCAGACATCGAAGGTTGCTCCGCCCCACACCTCCATGGAATAAAACCCTATGTGGTCCATATCCTCGGCTATTTTCAGCATATCCTCCGTCTCGAGTCTCGTGGCGATCAGAGACTGATGAGCGTCTCTAAACGTCGTGTCGATTATATCCACTTTGCCCATGGTTTCCACCGAAAGCCACTAAAGTGGGGAGTTTAAAAGTCTTACGACGAGAAGGGAAAAGAAATAAGACGTTCGTCGAAGTCCACACCCCCATGCGGACCGCCCCGATGTGGGTGCCACTCTTAGGACGAAAGAGTTGAACGGTTAAGGTTTATTAGGCCTTCCTGGTATTTCGGTCGGTGTTGGGTGTGAAGAGGATCATCGGACGTAGGGTAGTGGTTCTCGATGAAGTTTCATCTACGAACGATTACTTGAAATCGATAGCGGGGGAGGTTCCCGAGGGGACTGTTGTGGTTGCCCGGAGGCAGAGCGCGGGAAAGGGCAGGATGGGGAGGAGGTGGCTTTCCCCGGAGGGCGGCCTGTGGATGAGTGTCCTTCTCAGGCCGGGTTTTGTTGACCCGAGAATCGTTTTTATCGGGGCTCTCTCGGTCGTCGATACCCTCGCTGATTTCGGGGTGCTGTCGGGCATAAAGTGGCCGAACGACGTATGGGTCGGGGGGAGGAAGATAGCGGGGATTCTCGTTGAGGGCAGGGGGGAGGAGCACGTTGTGGTCGGTATCGGCCTAAACGTCAACAACCCGGTTCCTGAGGAGCTGAGGGACGTTGCAGTTTCGATGTTTGAGCTGACGGGAGAAAGGATTCCCTTAGAGTTCGTTCTGAAAAGCCTGACTTTTCACATGGACGCCTGGTACAGGATATTCAAAGAGGACCCCTTCCTGCTCATGTCAAGGGTCAGGGAGAGGACGTTCATCCTCGGCAGGTTCGTGGAAGTGGAATCCGGGGATGAGAAGATCGTCGGCAGGGCGGTTGATGTCCTCGACGACGGCTCCCTTCTTCTCGACATCGGCGGCTCGCTGAAGAAGCTCATCTACGGGGACGTCTCCATAAGACCCCTCTGGTGAGCTATCAGTAGAACATATTTTCAACATTTTCATGTCGTTTTTCCAAAAGTTTATATATTGTTTGGTCACTATTCTATACCGCTGATCCGCATTGGATGGCATCGATAGACGGGGGTGTAGCGTGTGAGTCTGATGCGTAAATACCTGGACTACCCTGTTCTGTGGAAGATACTGTGGGGGCTTGTGCTGGGTACCCTCTTTGGTCTTGCGGCCGGGCACTTCGGCTGGACCGGTTTCGTGGAAACCTACGTCAAACCCCTCGGTGACCTCTTTGTGCGGCTGCTGAAGATGCTCGTGATGCCGATTGTGTTGGCATCGCTGGTCGTCGGTGCCGCCAGCATAAGCCCGGCAAGGCTCGGCAGGGTCGGTGTGAAGATCGTCGTCTACTACCTCTTTACATCGGCCTTTGCGGTGTTCTTCGGGCTCCTCATGGGCAACCTCTTCAGGGTGGGTCACGGAATCAAGCTCGGGAACGGCGCCGGCAAGGCAATACAGGCCCATCCGCCCTCGCTGGTCCAGACACTCCTCAACATCGTCCCGACGAACCCCTTCGCCTCCCTCAGCAACGGCGTGGTCCTGCAGGTGATATTCTTTGCGATAATCCTGGGGATAGCCCTGACCTACCTAATGAACAGCAACGATGAGCGGGTGAAAACGGCAGGAACGACACTCCTCAGGGCGTTTGACGGACTGGCGGAGGCGATGTACCTGATAGTGGGAGGGGTAATGCAGTACGCCCCGATAGGTGTCTTTGCCCTCATAGCATACGTCATGGCAAAGCAGGGCGTCAAGGTCATAGGCCCGCTCGCAACTGTGGTCGTGGCCGTCTACGTTGGCCTTGCCCTCCAGATACTCCTGGTGTACTTCGTCCTGCTCAAGGTCTTCGGTATTGACCCGCTGAAGTTCATCAAGAAGGCCAAGGACGCGATGCTGACAGCGTTCGTCACGAGGAGCTCCAGCGGTACCCTGCCAGTCACCATGCGCGTCGCCGAGGAGATGGGTATAAGCAGGGGAATCTTCTCCTTCACGCTGCCACTGGGCGCGACGATAAACATGGACGGTACGGCGCTCTACCAGGGTGTGACGGTGCTTTTCGTTGCCAACGCCATCGGGCACCCGCTGACCCTCAGCCAGCAGCTTGTTGTTGTGCTGACGGCCGTCCTGGCTTCCATAGGAACCGCCGGTGTTCCTGGGGCGGGTGCGATAATGCTGGCGATGGTTCTTCAGAGCGTTGGGCTCGACCTGACGTCGGGCAGCCCAGTGGCCCTGGCGTACGCCATGATACTTGGAATAGACGCCATCCTCGACATGGGCAGGACAATGGTGAACGTGACCGGAGACCTGACCGGAACCGCCATCGTTGCCAAGACAGAGGGGGAGCTGGAAGAGGGCAAACTTTGACATTTTCTTTTCTTGTTCAATCTCCTATTTTCCAATAAAGTTAAATACCCTCCCACGACCTTGGTATTAGCGTCTCGTGGAGGTTGATTGGATGAGAAAAGTTGCGTTTGCTTTGCTCCTGATTCTCGGGTTGAGTCTCTTTGCGTGGCCGGCGCTCGGCGCGGGGGAGTATTCTGAGAAGATGGAGCGGAATTATGTGGTGCACTGGGATGGTTCAGCGGACATAAAGTTCGTTACAACCTATTACGGTCCTCCGGATATGCTGAACAAGAGCCGGGAGAGCATACTCAAGATGGGGTTGCAGAACGCCACCAAGATGTTCGTCCAGCAGGAGGTGCAGGCCCTCTCCCAGCAGGGTCTGACGCTCGTAAACGCCACGGGGGAAATAATCGGCTACAATGGAACCGGCCCCCTCACGATGATAATCAGGGGGAAGATCCTTAATTTTGCAAAATACTACTCGTACGATGGCGTCTGGGAGATTAACCTCGACCTCCTGAGGCTCAATGAGCTGTCCAAGATAGACCCGACGAAACTCAACCAGAGCTTTGACTTTGACAACTACTACGTCGTGACCCTGCCGGAGGGTGCGAAAATCACGAAGCTGCCCGCCGAGTACAACGAAGAGTCGCGGGGCAGTTACGTCTTCGTTAAGGTCACGGCCAGCGGCAACACGGTCAGAATACACTCCCGCGTCCACCTGACTGCGAACGTCACGATGGATGATCTGAACAAGCTGTACAGTTCGCCACAGGCCTTTGTGATCCAGTACACCGGCAGGAAAGGTACCGAAGGGAACTACAGCGTCTGGGTCCTCAACATCTACAACAACCTGACCGTCGGCAAGGACACCACGGTACTGGATACTGTGGACGAATACGTCGAGCCCAAGTCGTACATAGGCTACCTGAAGCTCCAGATAATGATGCACGGCGAGGAAAGCGTGATCCAGTCGATATACCAGAGTTACGCGAAGGAGTTCCTCCGGGAGGGAGTTGACATAAAGGAGTGGAACATAACCCTCGAAAACGTTAACTCTACAAAGCCGTTGATAGTCAGGCTTCACTGGGTTCTCGCCAACTACACCAAGTACTCCAACGGCGTGTACACCTACACCTACGACCCGACCCTGGGTCTCAACGATATCCCCACGCTCAACAGGATAGACGCGGAGATAAACGAGACCGTGATAACCAGGATAACACTCCCGGATGGTTCCAAATTCGTCGAGATTCCGAAGGACATAGACCTTGAGGCCAACGGTAGCAAGGTCATAATGAAGGTCGAGAGGGTCAGTGACCATGAGATCGTGATAAAGAGCCATGTTCTCATCCGCTACGGCATGAAGAAGGAGGACTACTCAGCGTTGATGGCCAAGGTGCCAACCCAGATTGAATTCAAGTACAAGCTTGAGGAGAAGAAGGGAGGCATCTGCGGACCGGCTCTGATAGTGGGTCTTGCCATCGTACCCCTGGTTCTCTACCGGAGAAGGCGCTGAGTTTTCGTTTCGATAACCATTTAAACAACCTTTCCCTTCTTTTTACTGGTGAAGCGCATGACCCGGAAGCTCTACTACGAGGACGCCTATCTGAAAGAAGCTAAAGCTAAGGTTCTTGAAGTGAAAGGTGACGCCCTGCTCCTCGACCAAACGATTTTTTATCCAACGGGCGGCGGCCAGCCCCACGACAGAGGGACGATAAACGGCGTCGAGGTCCTTGACGTTTACAAGGACGAGGATGGAAACGTCTGGCACGTCGTTGCCGAGCCTGAGAAGTTCAAGCCCGGCGACGAGGTCGACCTCAAGCTCGACTGGGACTACAGGTATAAGCTCATGAGAATCCACAGCGCGATGCACCTTCTCGAGCACGTCCTGAACGTCGTCCTTCCCGCGAAGTGGGAGCTCTACGGGAGCGGAATGAGCGCCGAGAAGGGCCGCTACGACATCCTCTACCCGGAGAACGTCAACCAGTGGAAGGAGCAGATAATCGAGACCTTCAACAGGCTGGTTGACGAGGGCGGCGAGATGAAGATATGGTGGGAGGGAGAGACGCGCTACACCCAGATAAGGGACTTCGAAGTGATTCCCTGCGGCGGGACGCACGTGAAGGACATAAAGGAGATAGGCCACCTGAAGAAGTTCAAGCGCTCCAGCCTTGGAAAAGGAAAGCAGAGGCTCGAAATCTGGCTGGAATGAGCACGGCCCCTTTACACTTTAATTTCCATGCCGTACTCTGCGGGCTGGAGGGACTTCACGACTTTCAGGCGTATCGATTCGCCGTCGGTGTTCACGACCAGGGCACGGGTGGCGTGTTCCCTGAACTCTTTTATGGCGGTCGTGCTAACCAGGTCGGTGTTTACGAAATAAATCGTGGTTCTGGACTTGTCGTTGAGGTGCGGCCGTATCATGTACTTGAAAAACTTCTCCCTCTCCCTTGCAAAGTCCTCATAACGTGCGAGAATTTTATCAAAGCCCACGACCAGTCGAATTGCGTAGGGAGGGCTTACCTTCTGGAGGACTTCCTCGTAGTATCTTTTCCTCACGGGGAGTTCCTTGCTCGGGTCAACGGTTCCAACCACGTTTCCCGTTTCGATGGACCCCCCGATCTTGACAACGGGTGCCATGTCTATCAGGTTCGTTGGGAGTCCCGCCAGCTCAACGTGGCTCCTAAAAACGTGGAGCTGGTCCACCTCGTCGATAATGATGAAGTGCTTCCCGGCATCCCTTATGCACTGCAGAAGGCTGTAAAACACTAAATGGACCGGATCCTCCGAGTGGTACTCTATCAGAATGTCCTCCCCCTTCCTGAAATCCTCCACGTACGAACATAGGCCTTTTTTCCGGTCGTTCCCCATCGGGCTTCCCCCGGTTCATATAGGTTGTTGTTTGTAAAAAACCTTTCGATGTTCATCTGTGTGTCCATTACTGGCCAGTGTTGTCCTGTTGTGTCCTGTTGGCCGGAGATTCTGAACGGCCGGCAGCCTCTCATCGCTTTTCAAGGGTGTAGAAGTACCTCTCCAGGCTCTTATGAACGCGCTGGTAGTATGTTCTGAGGATTGTGAAGCCAAGTTTTTCCGCCTCCTCCCTGCCGTCGAAATCAGCGGGGAACGCTATCGCCAGCCTCCCGCCCTCCTCAAGAATCTCGTAGATGCTCTCCAGCACCTTCCGGTACAGCTCGTCCCGCTCTCTGCCGGCGAGGGTCGCGGAGGTTCCGTACGGCGGATCGGTGGCAACGGCCTCAAACTTCTTTCCCGGAAATAGTTCCTCCAGCCTCGTCGCGTCGCCCAGCTTTAGCTCGTAGTCCCTCACCCCGTAATACCTGAGGTTTCTCTCCGCCCCTTCGACCATCTCGGGCCTTATGTCAACGCCATAAACTTTCAGCCCGATCAGGCCGGCCTCCATGAGAATCCCGCCGGCCCCCATCATTGGGTCGAGGAGCTCTTTAGTGGCCTTTGTCAGGTTAACCAACGCACGCGAAACCCTCGGGTGGAGGGAAATC
>Ga0256843_1001289_pt1 | contig 20030 bp, 18 predicted proteins | sample AlvinellametaG_FD_191572 | JGI IMG/M metagenome (GOLD analysis project Ga0256843, IMG submission 191572) | Pompeii worm associated microbial communities from hydrothermal vent at the East Pacific Rise, Pacific Ocean - Alvinella | ecosystem: Host-associated > Annelida > Integument > Unclassified ... | reverse complement strand
AACTATCTGTTTGCCGTTATTGTGAAGTTCGTTAAAAGTATGAAAAAACTCCTCTTGAGTTTGTATCTTGTTGCTTAAAAATTGGACATCGTCTATAAGTAGTATGTCACATTTTCTATACTTTTCTCTAAATCTATCCATCGATTGATTTCTAAGATTGTATGTAAAGTCGTTCATAAACTGTTCTATAGTAGCATAGATGATAACTTTCCCCTTTTCACTAGCGCTATTTCCTATGGCATGAATAAGGTGAGTCTTTCCAAGACCGGTAGGACCGTATATAAATACGGGATTGTAAACGACTCCAGGTTTTTCTGAAACTGATTTTGCTATAGTGTAGGCAAATTGGTTGGAACTTCCTACCACGAAGCTACTAAATGTGAAAGATGGGTTGAGTATCGTTTTTTTCACACTTTTTTGGATTTGAGCTTTTGATTCTTTGGTTTTAGCTCTTTTGCTGCTTGATTTGAGCTTTATCTCTATTTTTGGTTTTTTACCTGTTTTTACTTCGTAAAGATGAGCTATCTTTTCACTATATTTGGATTTTATCCAGTTAGCTATAAGGATATTTGGTGCTTCAAATACGATAAGATCGGACTTTGAGAGTTTTTCGTTAAATGATAGTTGTTTAATATATCTGTTGTATTCTTGTAGTGTTATCTCTTTTTTTAAAAGTTCTAAAACAGTATCAACTAACAAAATTTTTCCTAATCTTTTTTTATTCACATATTGAAAACTATGTGAAAATATATATAATTTTAGCTAAAATACCTTAAATAATCGGTTAAGTTATATGAAAATTTATAAAAACAGATTTTTCACAATGTGAAAAGAGTGTGAAAAGTGAGGAAAATATGAATATACTCGGTATTGATCCCGGAAGTAGAAATTGTGGATATGCTATCGTAAAAAAAGAGGGTTCAAAACTATCTTTAGTGGAAGCCGGACTCATTAAGATAAAAGAGAGAGTTTTGCAACATCAAATAATGGAACTTGTAGAGGGATTTGATACGATATTTAAAAATGCTAAGATAGATGAGGTGGCGATAGAGGATATATTTTACGCACACAATCCAAAAACGGTTTTAAAGTTAGCCCAATTTAGAGGGGCTCTCTCTTTAAAAATACTACTTGAGTATGGAAATTTTTACGAATATACCCCTTTACAGGTAAAAAAGGCACTAACCGGCAAAGCAAAAGCTCAAAAAGAGCAAGTGGCTTTCATGGTAAAAAGGATACTCGGTATAAAACAGGAGATCAAACCTTTAGACATAACCGACGCTATAGCAGTAGCCATAACTCACTCTCAAAGAGTTAAAGCATAAAAACTAATTTAGTCTATTGATACTTTTGTCTAAAAAATTTGAGATAGTCTTTTTATTATTTACTTTAGCGATATTTGAGTAATACAATATAGCATTCCAGATATTGTGTTTTATTAAGTACTCCAAACGATTGTCAAAATTTTCCAAATCTCTCTTTTTACTATTTTTATATTGAAAAGGGAGATGATCTCTTATCGTTAAAGATGATAACAGACTCTTTTTTTGAAATATTTTGATAGATAGACAGTATGTTCTATTAGCCTCTTTATAATCGATAACGATCTTTTTATCGGACGGTTTTACCAAAGAAAAAGGTATATCTTTTTTTCTTAAAAGATAGGGGATTATATTTGATCTCTCTACTTTAGGGTATATCCAATATCCGCACATACACCCCTCGTTTGAGCCAAAAGTCAAAAAATCAAACTTATTGTATCTAATGGGTATATTTTCTCCTTTACCTTTTAACTCTACAAAATCACCGTTTTTGATAATTAACTTTTTTTTGATAATTTCTGTGATCTTTCTATCTTGTTTTAAAAGGTTTTTACCTAACAATATAAGATTGGTATTTAACCCTATGATGGTTGATATAAGTATAAAGATAAATATTTTTGTGATATTTGAGTATTTTTCCAGAGGCAATAATTTCATCAAGATGATTGTTACTAAAATGACGATATATGTAGGAAATAGTTCTATAAAAAGTATAAAAGATAGCAACCAAGGGACGCCAAATGCTAAAATCGTTCCAATTACAATAAAAAGAGCATTTAAAAAGATAGTTTTTTTAGATGCTTTTTTTGAAATGAGATATACAAAATAAGAGATGATTAAAATGGGATAAAAGATATATAAAGTTAACATTGCAGGTAAAAATAGAGCCATTAAAACGGAGATAACCAGTAGTGTAAATAAAAATGGAAGTTTTATCTGAAAAGATAGTTTGTTTATAGTTTTATTTATATCTTTTGCGATACTAACTCCTCCATATTTTTTTAAAAATTTCTAAATTTTACATCTATCAAGTCAGTTATTATCTTTGAGGTGTCAAGTTTTTTATCTTGCTCTTTTAGAGTGCCTAGTATCTTCTCTTGGTGCATATAGTTTTGTATGTAGTAACTGTTTTTATAGCCTTTATCATGAAGGTCTTTGATGATGTGATTTATATCGTTTTCATCCAAAAGATCGATATGAACAGTTGTTCTTACCTCAAAATTTGCCCTATTTTCTATGAAATGGATCAAACTCTCTTCAAAAAGAGCAAAATTTTTGTGTTTTGTTATCTCTTGGTATTTGTATGACGGCGCTTTATAATCCAGCGATATAAAATCCAAAAGATTATCTTTAAGCATCTGTTTTAACATTTTCGGATTGGTACCGTTTGTATCTATCTTTATCTTATAGCCTAACTCTTTTATCTCTTTTGCAAGTTGGGGTAAGTCTCTATAAAGAGTACACTCTCCGCCGCTTAAAACGACGGCTTCTAGTCTTCCTTTTCTACTCTTTAGAAATTTAAAAAGCTCATCTTTGTCGATATTTCCCTCTTTGGCAAAGACTATATCGCTGTTGTGGCAGTAGGGGCATCTCATGTTACACCCACCAAACCACAAAACCGCGCTTAAATGCTCTTCATAATCAAGCGCGGTAAATTTCGTTATATCATATAGGATTTTATCATGCACAATTTTGAAGTTTTTCCGTTGGATTCTCTACAAATTGGACTCTCTCTTTATGCTCCCCTTTTTTCCCTATATTGAAGCTCTCTACCGGTCTATGGTAACCCATAACTCTAGTATAGACTGTACACTTTGTTCTTTTGGCTTCGATTTTTTTCAAAATCTCCTCTCTTGTCATTTTAACTCCTCCTTTTTAAATTCTTCGATCAACTCTTCGTCACAATACGGACAGTACTCATGCTCACCGTTTATGTATCCGTGTTTTGGACATACGGAAAAGACCGGTGTAACCGTGATGTAAGGCAGTCTATAGTTTTCTATGACGCTTCTTACAAGTTTTCTACAAGCCTCCGGTGAGCTTATCCTCTCACTCATATATAGATGCAAGACCGTACCGCCGGTATATTTACACTGCAAATCATCTTGCAAGTCAAGAGCTTCAAACGGATCATCCGTATAATTTGCCGGAAGTTGAGAAGAGTTCGTATAGTATATATTTTTATCAAATCCCGCCTGAATAATGTCGGGGTATCTCTTCTTATCCTCTTTGGCAAATCTATATGTCGTACCCTCTGCCGGGGTAGCTTCAAGGTTGTAAAGATTGCCCGTTTCTTCTTGATAAGCTTTCAACTTTTCTCTCATAAAATCCAACAATTCCAAAGCAAATTTCGCTCCAACTTCATCCGTAATATCATGCTTATCGTCGGTAAAGTTTCTTATCATTTCATTGACGCCGTTTATACCGATAGTTGAAAAGTGGTTGTTAAATCCGGGAAGGTATCTTTTGGTATATGGGTATAGACCTCTATCATACATCTCTTGGATAAAGACTCTTTTCTTTTCAAGAGTGGATTTGGCAAGGTCCATAAGCCTCTCAAGCTCATCATAAAGAGCCTCTTTATCGTTTTTATAAAGATATCCGAGCCTTGCGGCGTTTATGGTAACGACTCCTATACTTCCGGTCATCTCGGCACTACCAAAAAGCCCCCCGCCTCTTTTTAAAAGCTCTCTAAGGTCGAGTTGAAGCCTGCAACACATACTTCTAACCGCACCGGGCTTGTATGCTTCGGGATTTTCTACAAGATTGCCGTTTTCATCTCTTATGTATTGACTTCCTATGAAGTTTTGAAAGTAGCTTGAGCCGATTTTGGCGGTATTTTCAAACAAAAGGTCGGTATTTTCTCCGTACCAGTCAAAATCTTCCGTGATATTAACCGTAGGTATAGGAAATGTAAAGGGTTGTCCCGTCTTATCACCCTCCGTCATCACTTCATAGTAAGCTTTATTGATGAGATTCATCTCTTTTTGAAAATGTTTGTATGTCATATCTTCAAGAGAGTTACAGCCTCTTGTTTTTGCCTCTACTAAAAGATCTTCGTCGTTTAGATATTTAAATAAGTGTTTTTGCTCTCTTGTGGGTATCTGATCTTTTAAATCACTCGGTACCGTCCAGTCTATCGTGATGTTGGTAAAAGGACTCTGTCCCCATCTTGCCGGTACGTTTAAGTTATATACAAAACTTCTTATAGCTTTTTTTATCTCTTTGTAGGGCAGTTTATCTTTAAAAACATAAGGAGCCAAGTATGTATCGAAACTACTAAAGGCTTGAGCTCCCGCCCATTCGCTTTGTAAAATGCCAAGAAAGTTTGCCATCTGTCCGAGAGCTTCTCTAAAGTGGTTTGGAGCTCTGCTCTCGACTCTTCCTCTAACACCGTTAAAACCCTCGTCAAGTAGTACTCTCAAACTCCATCCGGCACAATATCCCGTTAAACAGTCAAGGTCGTGGATATGATAGTCACCGTTTCTGTGAGCGTAACCCTCCTCTTTGGAGTAAACTTTATCGAGCCAGTAGTTCGCTATGATTTTACCCGCGCTATTGTTTACAAGTCCGGCATTTGAGTAGCCCGTGTTGGAGTTGGCGTTTATCCTCCAATCTATCTTGTCAATATACTCTTCGATAGTTTGAGTACAGTTGATATAGGTAGTATCTTCATTAAGTCCTAAGATATGCTCTCTTTGCATTTTATGGATGAGTCTATACTGCATAAAGGACTTCATCACATCAAAATATCTCGCTTTAAACAGTTCATGCTCGATAAGGTCTTGTATATCTTCGACAGCTGCTACTCTTTTATTTTTTAATTTATCCAAAACATTTAGAAAGATTTGTCTATCGTATGTAGTATTTTCGCTTTTGAAAGCTTTTTTTATCGCATCTTCTATCTTATACGCTTGAAACTCTTGGGTGGTGCCGTCTCTTTTTAGGATTTCAGTGAGCATTTGCAACCTTTTGATGATTAATTGAACTTAACTTTATACTAAGGTTAGTTAATATTTAGGAGAGATTATATCTTAAAAAAGTCTCTTTATAAATGACAAAAGTCAAGACTTAAAAATAACAGTTTAAGTCTCTCTCCTTAAGGGTAAAAGTAGTATAATAAATATTGATAAAAGTGTAAAAACGGTGCATATCTCATAAACTCTATCGAGTCCGAAACGATCCGCAAAAAAGCCTACAAAAAAGACTACCAGTGAGCTTATGCCGAAGTTTATAGTCATATAGATACTATTTACAAATGTAGGTTTGTTGGTATTTGTATCTTGTACGGCGCTTAGCATGACGGGTCCGGGCATAAAAAGAAAAAAGCCGAGAAACGGAAGTACGAAAAATAGTGCAACTTGATGGTAGAGTATAAAGGCCAGCATCGATAAAGCCGTTCCTAGAGCCGATATAACTAAAACCTTTTTTCTACCTATCTTATCTGAAAACCTACCCGAAAAAAATGTTCCGATAATGCCGAAAAGTTGCAAGATAGACAAAGAGATACCCGCTTCATATATACTAACTCCGTGTTTTACGAGATAGACGGGAAGATAGAGCGTAAGGGCGGATTTTGTTCCTGCGTTAAAGAGTAGATATGAGCCCAAAACGGTAAAAAAAGCAGATAACTGTTTTAGTATCTTTAAGGTATCTCCTTTTTCAACCTTTTTTGCTTTAAAGTTTTCAACTTTAAAATCTTTTAGTTTGAAGTATAAAAACAAAGAAGCCGCAATGCCAAACGGTATGAGTCTATAAATCCCTTCAAATCCCCACAAAGATATAGCTCCCGTTACGATAAGAGGACCTATGGTTCTAGCACTCTCTCCGCCTACCATAAAGTAACTCATCCCTTTTCCGGTTTCGTCTCCCGAAGCCACTTTTATCATAGTGGGTGACGGGATATGAAATAAAGTGGCGCTGATACCGGCTATAAAAAGAAGTATCAAAGCCAAGATATATGAGTTTACCACCCCAAGAAGTCCCATAGATGTGGCCGTAACGGCGGGAGTTAGTATAACGAAATATTTAACATCTCTTCTTTCGGCCATAAGTCCCAAAAGAGGATTAAAAAGAGATGGTATTTTTCTGGCTATATCGAAAAACGAAGCCATAGATAAAGAGATACCGAGTTTTTCTATTAAAAGTGGGAGTATAGGCGCTAAAAAAGATGAAAATATATCATGAAATAGGTGGGCGAAGGAGATGACGAAAACATCTCCTTTTTTAAACTTTTTAGCCATATTTTTATCTAAAAACTTTTTCTAAGAACGGTACCACCTGTTTTTTTCTACTTAAAACTCCGGGTAGATAAGCCATAGAGTTTTCAAGTTTTGTCTCAAAAGCTTTCTCTACCAAACTCTCATCATCGCTAACGACAAGAAGTTTAGAGCCTTCATTGATAATATCTGTCAAAAGTAGCAAGAGTGTATGTCTGCCACCCTCCTCTTTTAATGCTTTCATATCTTCAAAAAGATCGTCTATCATATCGTCAAATACGCTAAGGTCAACCACTTCAAGTTGTCCAATGCCTACTTTTTTGCCACTCATATCGAAGTCTTTATAATCTCTTGTGATAAGTTCTCTAGGAGTTGCACCCTTTACGGCGGATTTTACCAAAAACATCTCCATACCAAGTGCTTTTATATCTTCAACTCCCGCAATCTTTGCCAACTCTTCGGTAGCTTTTATATCCTCTTTAGTGCAAGTTGGAGATTTGTAAATGACCGTATCGCTTAATATGGCGCATAGCATGATGCCAGCCAAATCTTTAGGGATCTCCACTTTGTAGTAATCAAACATATCTTTTATGATGGTGTTAGAGCATCCAACAGGCCTTAACCAACCCTCCAAAGGCGTAGTAGTAGTGATGTCTCCGAGTTTGTGATGGTCCACTATACCGATGATATTTGCATCTTTTATATCTTTAGGAGCTTGAGCCAAGTCCGAATAGTCAACTATATAGAGATTTTCATCTTTATAAGAAGTTTTAAGTATCGGTTCATCAAAACCGAACTTATCGAGTATGAATTTTGTTTCTGGGTTTATCTCTCCCTGCTTTGCAGGTATTGCCTCATCTCCGAGTTGCGTTTTTAGATAAGCCAAAGATATGGCCGCGCAGATAGAGTCTGAGTCGGGATTGATATGTCCGCATACATACATTTTCATATTTTTTACCTTTTTGGATTAATTTTTGCGTAATTATACCATTTTATCTTTTTTGAGATACAATTAAAAAGAAAAAAAGGAGAAAAAAATGAAAAAAATATTACTATTTCTATTTGTAATATCCGTTTCGCTATTGGTTGCAAATCCGATAGTGGTTTTGCATACGACAAAAGGGGATATAAAACTTGAGTTATATCCGAAAGTGGCTCCTAAGGCTGTGGAGAATTTTCTCGGACTTATAAAAAAGGGGTATTATGACGGTATCATTTTTCATAGAGTCATAAAAGGTTTTATGGTCCAAGCAGGAGATCCTACCGGTACGGGTAGAGGCGGAGATAGCATCTGGCATAAACCATTCAAAGATGAGTTTAAACCAGGTTATGATTTTGATAAGCCGGGAGTCCTTGCGATGGCAAACAGAGGACCAAATACAAACGGAAGTCAATTTTTCATCACTACGGGCAAAGCTAGTTGGCTAAACGGTTACTATACGATTTTCGGTCATATCGTAGGTGGAGAGGATGCTTTAAAAAAGATTGAGAGTGTGCCGACTCTTGGAAAAGCTCAAAACTATCGCCCGGTAAATCCACCAAAGATTATAAAAGCCGAGATACTCAATCCTTAAAGACGGGTTTTTTATCTTCAAGTAGCAAAAGAGGCTCCGTAAAAGGGGCTATTTTGCATAAAAAGTTAGTTAAAGCTATGACGACGCTTCCGTAAAAGAACTTTATCTTATTGTCGTAACTCCAAAGTCTATCCGCATACTCATAGATGACATACGGCGTATCTCCGATATTGTCATGATTTCTATCAAAACCCTCGTAATTGCCCCAATAGTTGTACTCTACAACATTGTTTCTATTTGGATATCCTGTCAAATCTTTTACGACATCATCAAGGTTATCGTGGATTTTATTGTTTTTTATAGTGTTGTTGCTGATAAGTAGATGAAAGTGTAAAGCTTCTAAATTGAAAGAGATTTCATTGTTGATGATATATCTTTGCATCCCCTTTTCGGTAGCTTTATTGTCGATATAGAAAGCTTTTGCATTATATTTGACGATATTGTTTTTAAAAATGAGGTTTGCTCCACCTTTTGTGAGTATTCCTATACCGGCTACTCCTCTTGAACTTAAAACTCTATTTGATAAAACTTTGATATTTTTTGAACCCATAAGCATAACACCTACTTCATTATGCTTGTATAAGTTATCCTTTATCAAAGCGTTATGGCTCATCTCGAGATATGTCGCAAATCTATTGCTTAAAAATCTATTGTTTACTATTTTAGCACCGTTGGAGTGTGCTAAGTTTATATCTCTTGCTTTTTCAAAAGTGTTATTTTCAACAAGAGAGTTGTGACAATACCAAAGCTTCAACCCATCCCCTCTTAGCGGGATTTTTTCCTCTTTAGAAGTGATATAGTTATTTTTTACTAAGATATTTTTACTCATCATGACATATATGCCGTATAGACTATCCGTTATCTTACAGCCAATCACTTTTAGATTATCGGCTTTTTCGGCATTTACGGCACTATCGAAATTCTCTTTGCGGTGACCGCTTCTTGTGATAGTTAAATTCTCAAGTGTTACATCGGGGCTTTTTATGGTTATAACGCTATCTTTTCCGCTACCGTCAATGATAGTTTTACCCTTTTCTCCTTTTATGGTTAAGGGTTTGTTGATGGTGATATGCTCTTTAAATACACCTTTTGAAAGCTTTATTACGGAGTGAGGTTTTGCCTTATCTATGGCTTCTTGCAAAGATGAGGCAAAAGTAGCTACGAAAAATGATAAAAATATAGCCCAAAATCTTATCATATACCCTCTACCACCTCTTTTGCGCACTTTTTAGAGTTGCTAACGCAGTCGTTTAACCCTATGCCTCTGTATGCGTTTGAGTTTAGGTAAAGTCCTTTGTGCTCTTTTATTTTTTCAAATATCTTTTCTATATTTTCAAGATGTCCCACTTTATAGTTGGGTATGCCCTTCTCCCATCTTTTTACATAAATCATATCGGGAACTCTTTCTATACCCATTATGCACTTTATCCCATCTTTTGCCAACTCTATCAGCTCTTCATCACTTTTTAGGGCAAGTTCGGGGCTTCTTTGCCCTCCTATCATCGCTCTTAAGAGTTTTTTACCTTTTGGCGCTCTGTCTAAAAATATGGAACTATCCCACAATATCCCAAGCACCTTTTGTTTTGCCCTAGTCGTTGCCAAGAGTCCAAAACCTTTTAGGTCATCCTTTAAAAAGTCGTATCCTAAGCCGACTATGGAGATGGGTGAGTACTCTATGTCGTTAAGTCTATCGGCTATATCGGGTGCAAAATTTCTAACAAGTTCGCTACTGACGAAAGCGGGAGTACAAAGTACGACTCTATCGAACACCATTTGCAAGTTATCCCCCAGCACCTTGTATCCGTCTCCATCTTTCTTGAGGGTTTTTATATTTGCGTTTTTAACGATGTTTATATTGAGAGCTTTTGAGAGTCTATCCACAAAAGAGCTGACCCCTCCTTTAAAACTCATCAAAACTCCGCCGGGTCCCGCCTCTTTTTTCTTTTTTGCCATCATCCCTTTAAACAAAGAGCCGTACTCTTTTTCGAGTTTTACCACAAGAGGAAAAGCGGCAGGCGCCGAGATCTTGGCGGGAGTCGAAGCGTAGATACCTGCTACCATAGCGTCCAAAAATACATCCGTCATCTCTTTTCCGACTCGTCTATATCCGAACTCTTGCAAACTCTCGTCGCTATCGTCTTTTTTCGGCTTGGCAAATATCTCGTAAGCGACTCTTAATTTGCCTTTGAAACTTAAAAGCGGCGTTTTTATAAAAGCTCCCGGGGATTCAGGCAACACTTCAAGGCTTCCGTCAAAGATAAATCTCTTTCTAGCCTCATCGCTACTCTTTAAGAGTATATCTTCACAACCGCTTAGCTTAACAAGTTCGAGGGTATCCGGCTTGTTGGATAAAAAGCCGTTGCTACCTTCTTCTATCAAAAAACCCTCTTTTTTTGCGGTATTCATTTTGCCGCCTAAATGATCCTCTTTTTCAAATAGAGTCACATTCGCTTCGGGTAAATAGTGTTTTATATAAAATGCCGTTGATACTCCGCTTATTCCTCCGCCTACGATAGCTATATTCATTCGTCGCCTTTTATCTTTTTTATCCACTCGTTGAGATTTTTTTCAAACCCGATACCTTTTGAATTGTAAAATTTTACCTCTTTTAATATATATTTTTGCTTTACGTATCCTCCAAAGTCGTGAGGGTAGAGATACTCATCTTTGCCGCGACTTGTCAGATAGGGCGGCGTTTTGATGTTAGGATTGTTTTTTACAAACTTTATAGCTTCGTTTATCGCTTTGTATGAACTGTTTGATTTTGGAGATGAGGCAAGATACACGACACATTGCGATAGGATGATCCTATCTTCTGGGTGTCCTATCTCTTTAACCGCCGTCAAAGTGTTTGTAGCTACATTTAAAGCGTTAGGATTTGCATTTCCTATATCCTCGCTTGATAGTATCACGAGCCTTCTGGCTATAAAGTCGCTTCTCTCTCCGCCTTCAAGCAGCTTGGCAAGATAGTATAAAGAGGCGTCTATGTCGCTTCCTCTGATACTTTTTATCAAAGCGCTTATAAAGTCATAATGGTTCTCTTTGGAGCTAACTCCCTCTTTTAGAGGCTCGTTTCTTAGGGATTTTAGCAACCCTTTGTCTATCTTATCACAAACCGACAAAGAGTACTCCAAGAGATTTAGCATAGCCCTTGCGTCACCTCCGCTTGATGAGATGAGATACTCTTTCGCATCCTCTTCTATCTCAAAATCATACCTCTTTTTAACCCTCTTTAAAAGCTCTTTTAAGTCATCTTCACTCAAACTCTCAAACTCAAAATTCATCATTCTCGAATTCATGGCGTTTGTCAAAGAGTAGGCGGGATTTTCGGTGGTTGCCCCTATGATGACGCACTCTTTTTTCTCCATGGGGATCAATAAAACCTCTTGTTGAGTCTTTGAGAGTCTATGTATCTCATCTATAAAAATAAACGGTTTTGTTAGTGAGTTTTTGTGAAGTTTTAGAGTTTTTCTAAGCTCCTCCACTTTAAAACTCGTGCCGTCCATATAAAAAAACGGATTTTTCGTTTCATTTGCTATTATTTTGGCAAGAGTCGTTTTACCGCTGCCGCTTTTTCCCCAAAAACAGCAGTGCGGAACTTTTTTGGATTTGATGAGCCTATACAAAGCACTATCTTTGGAGATAATCTTTTTTTGTCCTATAAACTCTTCGAGTTTCGTAGGTCTTAAAACTTCCGTTAGATTTTCAACGATCTTTGCCAACTTTTAAACCTATTTTTTGTGTAAAAAATCGTGCAAACTTTGGTATTCGTTCTTTTCTAAGTATCTGCTTTTGCCCGGTTTTAAAGTACCAAGCTCGATCCCCCCGAAGCTTACTCTCTTTAAGTCGGTCACTTCGCTATCGTAAAAGGCGAAAAATCGTCTAAGTTCTCTATTTTTGCCCTCATTTATAGCAACTTTCAACTTAGAAAACGTGGGGGAGTTTTTTATAATTTTATAGGCTAAAAAAGGGGCTATTTGCATGGATTCTATATCGCTATCTTTGTGTCCGCCCACATTTGAAGGTATCAAAACTCCGTTTTTCATCCCCTCTTCCATAGCCGGAGTCACAAAACCCTTTATCTTTAAGTAGTAAACCCTCTCCAAGTTGCTCTTCATAAGTTTTGTGGCGACTTGGGGCGAGTCGGTAAGTAGCAAAAGCCCTTCACTTGCAAAATCAAGCCTGCCTACGGGCAAAAAGTGTGCATACTTTTTGGGTAAAGTATCAAAGATAGTTTTTCTGCCTCTATCGTCTTTTTTGGTGACTAATTCACCCTTTTGCTTATGATAGACTATGACGGTGAAGTGATCTTTTTTATATAGCCTTCTGCCTTTTATATGGATTTTATTGTCAAAATCAACCTTAGTGGATAGATCGGTCACCACTTTGCCGTCAACTTTTATATCGCCGTTTTTTATCAGTTCATCCGCCTCTCTTCGTGAATACTTAGTATTGTGAGAGATCATCTTATTTAGTCGTATCTTTTCCACTATTTTATACCCGCTTCCACAAGATGGTGGATATGCAAAACACCCTCTATTTTTCTATCTTTATCGGTTACGACAAGGAGTTGGATTTTGTGTTTTTCTATGATCTTTAGTGCGTCGCTTGCCAAGATATTTTTATCTTCTATAGTTTTTGGAGATTTTCCGGCATACTCTATCGCCTCTTTATCCAAAGAGAAATCCTCTCTCATCAAAGCCCTTCTAACATCTCCGTCACTTAAAACCGCTTTTAGTTTACCCTCTTCATCAGTAAGCAAAACATTTCCGAGTCTGCCTTCGCTTAGAGTTATGATAGCCTCTTTCATAGGAGTTTTTTGGTCGCATATAGGCAGGTTTGATTTTTGCATGATGTCTTTAACTTTTACAAAAAGCTTTTTACCGAGGCTTCCTCCGGGGTGGAAAGACGCAAAATCCTCTTTTTTAAAACCCTTTTTCTCCATAAGGCACACCCCAAGAGCGTCTCCTAAAGCCAAAGTGAGGGTTGTGGAGCTCGTTGGAGCCGTATTTAGCGGACACGCCTCTTTTGTAACTTTTATAGACAAAAACACATCGGCATATCTACCAAGAGTACTCTCTTTGCTCTTTGCCATCGCCACCAAAGGTATATCAAACCTCTTTATATGGGGCAATAGTCTTATAAGCTCTTCACTCTCTCCGCTGTAACTTATGGCCAAGACGGCGTCATCTTTGCTTATCATGCCAAGATCGCCGTGCATCGCTTCGGTGGGATGTATAAAGAAGCTACTCGTTCCCGTACTTGCGTAAGTGGCGGCGAGTTTTGCGCCTATGAGTCCCGATTTGCCTACTCCCGTGACTATGAGTTTGCCCTTTATGTTCGATATAAGCTCCACCGCTTTGGAGATCTCATCGTCAAGCTCGTTTGCCGCCCTTAAAAGCTCGTTTGCCTCTATCTTTATAACCTCTTTGGCTATCTCTTTAAAATCCATCTTTCCGCCTTACAGTATAAATATCGTAGGAACTACGGTAGGATACTTTTTGAGTTTTCTAAATACATGCTTTCTCACCGCTTGTCTTAGGGTGTTTTCCACCGCTTTTTGGTTTTGTAAAACCTCTTTTTTAGAGTTAATGAGAAGTTGGTCTAGTATGTCTCCAACCTCCTTTTCAAAGCTTTTCATATCTTTATCCGGAACTATACCGTAGCTTAAGACTTTCGGTTTTCCTATGAGTTTGTTGGTGCTTTTATCTATCTGCGCTATAACGGATATGATACCGGCTTCTGCCAACTTTTGCCTATCTATGACGACATCGTTTTCTATCTGTTTGTTTATCTGGTTATCTATATAGACTTTTCCGGTTTTAACCGAACCCACTTTTTTGATATATCTTTGCGTTAACTCTATCTGATCTCCGTCACTCATAAGATAGATATTTTTCTCAGGTATTCCGCACTTCATAGCCGTCTCTTTATGCCTGTAGATATGGTTAAACTCTCCGTGAACCGGCAAGAAAAATTTAGGTTTAACAAGTCTTAGCATAAGTTTTTGCTCCTCTTGAGCCGCATGTCCGCTGACATGGATCTCGCTAAAGTCTTGATATGCTACATCCGCACCCGATTTTAAAAGATAGTTTAGCACTTTTGAGACGCTCGCCTCATTTCCCGGTATCGCTTTTGCCGATATGATTATCTGATCGGTCGGTTTTATCTTTATGTGTCTGTGTTCATTGGTCGCCATTCTAAATAGAGCGCTCATAGACTCTCCTTGGCTTCCCGTGGTGACGATAAGTACATCCTTGTCATTATATCTGCTTACTTCATGAGCATCTATAAATATCTTATTGTCAAGTTCGATATATCCGAGCTCCATAGCGGTATTTAAGTTTTTCTCCATACTTCGTCCGATAACCGCCACTTTTCTGCCGTACTTTACTCCATGCTTGATAGCTTGATAGACTCTGTGTATGTTTGACGAAAATGTTGACATGATGACTCTGCCTTTGGCTTTGGCAAAGATAGTGTCAAATGTAGGACCTACCGAACTTTCGCTTTTTGTAAAACCGCTATTGTAAGAGTTGGTGCTATCGCTTAAAAGACAAAGCACCCCTTTATCTCCGTAGTAGGCAAATCTATGCAAATCCGCCGGCAAACCGTCTATAGGAGTGTGGTCTATCTTGAAGTCTCCCGTATGTATGATGGTGCCCGCTTCCGTAGTGATAGCCAAAGATGAAGCGTCTATGATGGAGTGGGTTATATGCATCCACTCCACTTCAAAATCACCTATCTTATATATTTTTCTCTTCTCAACGGGCCTAAAAAACTTTTTGGAGATCTTATGTTCGTCAAATTTGTTGGCTATCATGCCAAGCGGAAGAGGAGTAGCATATATGGGAAATTGCAAATCTTGATGCTTGAAAAGATAGGGCAGTGCCCCTATGTGATCTTCGTGAGCATGGGTGATAAGGATACCTTTTATCTTATTTTTTATACTTTTAAGATATGAAAAATCGGGTATCAATATATCAACCCCATGCATCTCGTCATCGGGAAAGCTCATCCCCACATCTATGATGATAGCCGATGTAGCGGTCTCCATCACCATCATATTTCCGCCTATCTCTCCGAGTCCTCCAAGAGGCGTTATCTTGACTCTGCCGTTACCCGAAGGATTTTGGAAATTCATAGGATAGACCCTCTTTTTTTGGATCTTTTTGTTTGTCTCTATGCACTTTTGCAGATCTTTATACCAAGCTTCGTTCTTTTGGCTTTGAGTCCTTTGTTTTTGAAAGTTTTGATTTCTTTTTTTGTTGTTATTGGCGTTATTGCCGTTTTTCTGTTTTTTCGCTTGAGTCGCTTGCGACTGCTTTTGCGCTGTTTTTTTGTTCTCTTTCTCGTTCATTTTCTACCTTTTTTTGCAAACTTTCTATCAGTTTGAATAATTCAAGATATTTGAGCGAAGATAGCTGATGAGGTCTTGTGTCGGTTTTTATGCTTAATGTATCAAAACAGAGTTCAACCCTCTCTTTACCGTAAGAGAGCATGTTTTTTCTTAGAGTTTTTCTAGGGCTAAAAAAGCAAGTTTTTATAAAATTTTCAAATCGCCTTAATTGCGAATCGTCTATAAAAATCCCATCTTCTCCCACCAAAGAGCCACTCTTTTTTATTTGTAAAAAAGATGATACCACTTTTGGAGGAGGATCGAAATGCTCCGGCGAAACATCAAACAAGATCTCTCGTTTTCCGGATAGTTCCGCTATGATAGCCAAATACCCGAACTCTTTTTCGTTCGGTTTTGCGCAAAATTTTTCAGCTACCTCTTTTTGAAGCATGACTGAAATGCTTTGGCAATTATCATCTTTTAACAATTTTAATACTATTTTTGTTGCGATATAGTATGGCAAATTTGCAACCAAATCATACTTTTGGTCTATTAAATTTTTATTTTGCCAATACTCTAAAACATCGATACATTTAAGCTCCAACCTCTCTTTTTCTATAAAATCCGAGAGAGAGGATCTTAAAACTTGACACAAATCATCATCTATCTCAAAAGCCGTTACTTTTTTATGAAGTACGAGCTTTTTTGTCAAATCACCTAATCCAGGCCCAATCTCCACAACACTTAAGTCGTTTTTGGGCATCGATTGGATGATTTTCTCTATGAATGAACCGTTTTTTAGAAAATTTTGTCCATATTTTTTTTTGGCTTTTATCAACTTTGTTCACCTTTAAAAAAATACATGATACCATAAAAAACTTTAAAATATCATATTTTTGGAAACTAAAGTAGCGTGCCTAAGATGACTATGCGTATTTAAGCTGTTTAAAATAGATAGTTTTATGCACTATAGATTTATTATAGTAAAATCAAAAATTTACGACTAAACTTTAAATTGCTCTATTTTTGCATGAATATCTTTTGCAATATTTTCAACTTCCGTGGCTATTTTTTCAATTTGTTGAGATTTTTCTATATTTGTTTTGCAAGAGGAGTCTATCTCTCTCATATTGATAGTCACTTTTTTTAGATCGTCTTCCATGGCTGTAAATTGTGTCACAAGTTTTCTGTTTGTCTCAACAACCCCTCTCATAGTATCTGAAGTTTTATTGATTGTGTTGGAAACTTCCGTGCCGGTTTTGTTTAAGCCGTCTATCTGTTTTGCATTTTGACTTATCTCATCTAAGATTTGGGAGATTGATTGGACTATGACATTTATGGTAGCATTTATTTCTACCAAGCTATGTTGAGTCTTTTCGGCTAATTTTCTAACTTCATCGGCAACTACGGCAAAACCTCTTCCATGCTCTCCTGCTCTTGCTGCTTCGATGGCGGCATTTAAAGCGAGTAGATTTGTTTGGTCTGCTATATCCGAGATCATAGTGAGGATAGATTTGACGCTATCAGCTTGATTGGAAAGCTCGTTTATTCTGCTTGCCATTTCGAGTTCATTCTGAGTGGTTTGAGCTATAAACTCTATCAGTTGGTTTATTTTATTTTCTGCATTTTCTAAATTTTCCTGCGCAATTAAAAGATTTGTTTGATCCTCTTCTATCTCCTGTATAAATTTAAGTAGATCCGTGACTATAATATCAGTTTTTTCGGAATTGCTTGTAGCAATTTTTTGGGTTTCATCTAAACTTTGACCTATCTCGTTTATATTTTGATTTAATATCAAAGCTTTGTTTAGATTGTTATCGGCACTATTTTTCGTTAAGCGCAAAAGATCTTGTATCTTTTTTATAATTTTATTGATATTGTTTCCTATGACATAGTTCAGGGCCGTCTTGGATTCATTTGAAATATCAAATTGATTGGCAAAATCGTTGTTGTCGTTTATATTATTTATGAATTTTGTTAATTTCGGTAGAGTTAATATCCTTGTAATATCTTTTGACAAGAAGAACATTATAAGAATTACAAGTAAAATTTCACTACCTAAAGAGTACACTATCCAACCCGTAATATTACTCTCTTCTTCATCTAAGCTTTTTATAGAACTATTTAAAATATTTGCAAGACTATTATCTATATTGTTTGCTATTTTATTAACTTTTTCATTGATTTCATCAAGTTTTTCTATGCTAAGAGATTTGTTATTGTATTGTTCTATTATATTGTCAGATAAATTTTCAAGTTCATTTATATGGTTGTTTAAATTTTTCAACTCATTTTTATCAAAGATTGCTTTTGCTTCTTCTAATTTATGATTTAGGGCTTTCAACTCTTTATCGATTTTTGATTTATAAACCTCTAAAGTTTTGGCACATTGTTTTTTGGTTTGAGGATTTGTGGTCATAACACATTCGACAAGTACTCTCTCCTCTTTAAATATATCCTCTTTTATTTTCGTTTCGAACTCTTTTATAGGAATTTGATGTAGGGTTATGGATCTAGTTTCCTCATCTATTTTTGTAGTTGAAGAGTATGTAAAATATCCTTGAAGTAGCGATACGACCAATATTAAAAAAAATGAAAGCTCAACTTTATTCTTAAGAGACATATTTCTAATACTCATATTAAAAATTCCTTGTGAAGTAATTTTCGTATTATATCACAAGGTTTTAAAGCAGTCAATGGCTTGTTTGTCGGAGTCATGTATTTTGCAAAAAGGTTAAATTCTGATATAATCTACAAATACAAAAATAGCCCAAAAGAGGTGATTTATGGTAACTAAAGAGATAAAAGACTTTGAAGAAGTTAGAACCAAGGCGAGAGCCTTTTTGTGTTATCTTTTATCGAGAAATATACCAAACAAGGTTCCAAATCCGTCACTAGATACCATTGTTGCGGCACTAAAAAAGATAAAAAAAGAGAATAGAGAGATAGATACTTTGTATGTGTTAGACCCTATGGGGGTGCAAATTATCGATGCCGTTTCAGATAAAAGCGAGTATAGAAGAGGCAAAAATACCAACAAAAGTATGAGGGCTTTTTACTATAGAGCTGCCAGGGAGAAGAGGTGTATATTGACCGACCCATACCCATCTTCAACCACTAAAGAGCTTATAGTTACGGCTTCATATCCGGTATATGACGATAACAATAAACTTAGATTTATAGTTTGTCTCGATATATCTTTGGAAAACATTTTAAAAGTAGCTCACCCTACTTCCGTGGATTCTCTTTTTGGAAAATTCAACAAGCTAATGTACGCTCTTTTTTGTTTTGCACTTTTTACTGTTGCATTTTTACTATTTTTCAAAGGGTTGATGAGTATAGCAACTTATGGGTTTAACATCGGAAAACTCGATATAAAAGAGATGTTTGAAGCGACTATTTTGATAACCCTCTCTTTGGCGATATTTGACCTTATCAAAACTATTTTTGAAGAGGAGGTGCTCGGAAAAAATAAAAAAGGGCATGATGACGATATACACAAGACCATGATAAGGTTTTTAGGCTCCATTATCATCGCACTTTCCATAGAGGCTTTGATGCTTGTATTTAAATTTGCTATAATGGATCCGGAAAAGATACTCTATGCAGTCTATTTGCTTATAGGAGTGACATTTTTGCTCTTCGGACTTGCATACTATCTTAAAAATATCAAACAAAAAGATGAATAGGGGGAAGATTATGAAAAAGATTTTAACTATACTTATAACAGGTTTGACGCTTATGTTTTTAGGATGCGCCCAACAAGGATTGCCGGAAGTTTCCGCAAACTCGACAAATAGGGTGTTAAGATATGAAACAGGTGTCATCTTGTCGGTAAAAGCCGTAGCGGTAAAAGATAACGGTACGGGAACTTTTATTGGAAGCTTGGTGGGCGCGGTTCTCGGCTCTACGGTAGGTAGAGGAAGAGGCTCAGTACTCGCCTCTTTGGCCGGAGGTCTTGGAGGAGCTTATGTAGGAAACGAAGTAGGCAAAGCCAATGCTCAAGAGTTAACCATACAACTTGACGATAGCGGTGAAAATATCGTTGTTATAACCAAGGGTACAAAACACTATGTCGGAGAGCATGTAAGAGTCGTAAAAAATGGCGGAAGAGTCGTAGGAGTAGAAGCTTATCAGTGATATTTATCCGTTAAAGAGAGATGCAATCTTCATGCGTTAACGTTTAGTTCATACAAAATAGGTATCATATCCTTTTCGAAAAAGGAGTTTTTGCATGATAAGACTTTTGTGTCTCTTTTTGATAAGCGTATCTTTGTTTGGAGACTCTTTAGATGACTTGATAGACTATGCTCTGAAAAACAGTACAATAGTTAAGCAGAGTAAAGTCCAAGAAAAGTTGTCTAAACTTCAAAGAGAAGAGAGTAAAGCTTCCAAATATGGAGAATTTTTTGTAGCCGGCGACATAAACCACTACAACTCCCCAAGGACATTGGGCCCTCTAACGCCTTCTGTCATGATGAGTAGAACCCCTATAACCACTACAAAGACCATATATAGCGTGGGTTTGATGTATAGCGTGGCTCTGTTTACGGGTTTTGCGCAAACCAGGCAAGTG
>Ga0256843_1001288_pt1 | contig 20032 bp, 21 predicted proteins | sample AlvinellametaG_FD_191572 | JGI IMG/M metagenome (GOLD analysis project Ga0256843, IMG submission 191572) | Pompeii worm associated microbial communities from hydrothermal vent at the East Pacific Rise, Pacific Ocean - Alvinella | ecosystem: Host-associated > Annelida > Integument > Unclassified ... | reverse complement strand
TGCGGTTCGATTCCGCACAGCTCCACCAATTTTAATCCCCTCTTAAACTTTCTAAATACCACCTGATGATTACTATAATCCAAATCTTAGCTATGATATAATCGAGTTTATTATTTAAACAAGGTTTTGTAATTTGAAATTTTCAAACAAAAAATTACTGATATTTGATTTTGATGGTACACTTATAGATAGTGTTCCTGATCTTGTAACTGCACTTAACAGTATGCTCACCTCTCTTGGCCACGAGAAGAAGAGTGAAGATGTAGTTCGTTCATGGGTTGGCAATGGAGCTGAAACATTAGTTAAAAGAGCTCTACTCAATCGTGTAGAGGTTCAAAATGCTGAAGTTGACAATGGACTCTTTGAAAAAGCACTCACTCTCTTTTTAGCCTCATATAAAGCAAATGCCTCTCAATCAACAAAACTCTATGATAATGTTGCTCAAACACTGCAACAATTAAAAGAACAAGCCTATATAATGACAATAGTTACAAACAAACCTCATGTTTTCATTCAACCGATTTTAAAATCTTTAGAGATAGAAGAGTACTTCAAGCTCTATCTTGGAGGAGACTCCTTAGATGAGAAGAAACCTTCACCAAAACCACTTTTACATATCTGTAAAGAGCTTAATATTGACAAAAACAGAGCTATTATGATTGGGGACTCAAAAAATGATATATTAGCTGCAAATGCAGCAAAAATCGACACTATAGGTGTTACATATGGCTATAACTATGATGAGAGTATTTCGGTATATAATCCAACTGTAGTTATTGATGAGTTTTCTCAAATTTTAGAGTATCTTGAATCAAAAGCGTAAAAGTATGTCTCAACAAAAAGCGAAAATTGCTGTTATTGGTGGCGGAGTAGCAGGATCTAGTGTCGCTCTCTATCTTAGTCAACTCGGTCTTGATATAACACTCTTTGAAAAAGAGTCCTCACTTGTCAGTGGTCCTCCGATGTGTCATCTTCATGCAGGTGGAAATCTCTATAGAGAGATAGATGATACACAGTGTATCCAACTCTTAAAAGAGTCCATTGAGTTACTTCGTTTTTATCCTTACTCTATAGACTTTAGACCAACACTTATAGCTACACCACTTGAGGATCCTCAAGAACCCACAGATATACTGCCGCGATTGGAGCTCTTAAAGAGTGAGTATGAAAAACTTATACAAAAAGATCAAAAAAACAAGGTTCTAGGTGAACCACAAAACTACTACAGACTCTACTCTAAAGAGGATTTGCAAAAAGCGAAGAAAATCTCCATCCCACAAGAGATTCACTCTCTTGATGATTGGCTTATTCCTGTTGCTAAAGAGCTTGATGAGAAGAAGATAAAATTTCCTCTTATATTAGTCCAAGAGTATGGGCTTAATGTCTTTAGAATCGCAGCAAGTGCGTGGCTTTTACTGCAGAAATCATCCCAAGTAAAACTCAAAATGGGCTATGAAGTCAAAAAGATTGAAAAGAGGGCAAATGGTTTCATTATAGATAATCAAGAGTTTGACTATCTTATTAATGCTGCTGGATTTAAAAGTGGTACTATTGATGATATGCTGGGTATTTACCGAGAACGTCTTGTCGAGTTTAAAGCAGCCTATATAGCCAAATGGGAGAAAGAGCAGAGACTCTGGCCCGAAGTTGTATTCTTTGGACAAAGAGGCACACCCCAAGGTATGGCACAGTTTACTCCCTATCCTGATGGCTACTTTCAACTCCATGGTATGACAAAAGATATTACACTTTTTGAAGATGGACTAGTTAAAAACTCTCCACTGAGTGCACAACCAAAGCTTGATAAAAAATTTTTAAATAAAATAGACAATGGATGGTCTTTTTCTGTAGTAGAAGATAGAACAAAACGTGCTATAGATCATGTTGCACGCTTTTTCCCTTCATTTAGAGATGCTCAAGTCACCCCAAAACCTCTCTACGGTGCACAGCAGATCCCAGGAGATGATGCCAATCTCAGAGCTTCAGAAGTCTCCTTTGAGAAAGAACGATATGCACGATGTGAAATTGTAAAAGCATCTTCTATTCTTTCAATGGCAGATGCTATTACAAAAGAGCTTATCTCACTCCAACTACTCTCATCTGCAAGCTATGGTAAACGAGAGTTCAACGCATCAAAACTACTTACACCTCAAGAGGTGACGAAAGAAGCTAAACGACTCTGTAAGGAGCGTGATTATCCAGAATCACTTGCAAAAATCAATATACCAAAGAGTTAGAAACTACTCCTCTACTCTTCGTGAATCCTCTTGAAAGTAGTAACCAGGAAGAGCTACCCTATCAAGACTCTTCTCTCCACTCTCATTTGTCACAACTCTATAGAGTTCCCCATAGATAAGTTGGGGCTCAAAGAGAAAGTTTTCTACTACTCCCTTATTCTCACCTGAACTAATAGTCTCAGGGAGGATTGTATCACAGACAACCTCATAATAACTCTCTCTTAAGAGATCATATCCATCTAAAGATTCACTACAGTCAAAATAACCGATACTCATCTCACTACTCTCTTCTACCTCTAGGCTTATTTCAAAACTGCCTTTTCCTTGATCTTTTCTTAGGTAGATGATATCACCACTTCTTGCATTTTTGAGTAACTCCTTAATAGGTTCTAAGGTCTCATTAGAGAGTTTAAAGCTATCAAGAGTAATCTCAACCTCTCTACCCTCATCATTTTGAGCACAATACTCTATATCTTCGCTATTCATAATACGATAGGATTCAACATCCGTAAGAGAATTAAGTTCACCACTACTTGCATAAGCATCAAGCTCCAGCATAAAACTCTCTATATCTGCAGCTTCATTTAAATCTTCTATCGTATAGTCAAGCTCTTCTAATTGACCGACATTACTCAAGGTCACTTCAGAGACAATGCCTTCCATTACTATTTTTCTTTGCATAATATACTCCTCAACTTTTTATATATTGTAGTAGTATTATGATGAAAAAAGTGGAACTTAAGTTGCAAAAATATGGTTTGTATCTAGATGTTTAAGATTGGAGAGTGGTGTTCGAGAGAGGATTTGAACCTCCGACCACTTCGATGTCAACGAAGTGCTCTACCCCTGAGCTACCCGAACAATTTAATAAGAGTAGAATTTTAGCAAAAAATCCTTAAACTAATTTTCTTTTTTAAATATTTTTTCAATATCTTTCTCTTTGTAATAATATTGTAAAAAAGTCAGAATTTTACTTTTAATTTAGGTATATACATAGTATAATTTCACTCATAAGAAGATACCTCAAAAGTATCGATTAACTAATATGTACCCCGAAGGTAAATTATGAATGTAACAGAATTAGAAGAGATAGGAATTAAGAACGTCGGTAAGGTCTTTCATAACCTTAGCTACGACGAACTGATTCAACATGAGTTAGACAATGGTGAGGTCAAACTAACTAAAACAGGTGCGACTGCTGTTGATACTGGTATATTTACAGGAAGAAGTCCTAAAGACAAATACTTTGTTGATCGCGACCCGTCAAATAGATATATTGCATGGGGAGATGTTAACCAAAAAGTAAATGAAGAGGTTTTTAACGAGCTTTTAGAGGTTGCTCGCGAGCAGCTCTCAAACAAAGATCTCTATGTTACAGATGTATTTTGTGGTTCTTCTCCTGCATCAAAGAGATCTATCCGCTTTGTATCTGAGATTGCATGGCAGTCACACTTTGTAAAAAACATGTTCATTCGTCCAACTGAAGCGGAACTTGAAGTATTTAAATCAGACTTTACAGTTTTAAATGCATGTAAAGCTGTTGATGAAAAGTATAAAGAGCATGGTCTTAACTCTGAAGTATTTGTAATGTTCGATATCGAAAACAATATCGCAATTATCGGTGGAACTTGGTATGGTGGAGAGATGAAAAAAGGAATCTTCTCTATGATGAACTACTGGCTTCCACTAGAGGGTAAACTTGCTATGCACTGTTCTGCAAACGTTGGTAAAGATGGCGATACTGCACTCTTCTTCGGACTTAGCGGTACTGGTAAAACTACTCTCTCAACTGATCCAAACCGTGCACTTATCGGTGATGATGAGCACGGTTGGGATAACCACGGTGTATTTAACTTCGAGGGCGGATGTTATGCAAAAGTAATTAATCTTGATGGCAAAAGCGAGCCAGAAATCTACGGTGCTATCAAAAAAGGTGCACTTTTAGAGAATGTTGTTATGGATGACGAGGGTGAAGTAGATTACGAAGATGGTTCTAAAACAGAGAACACTCGTGTCTCTTACCCTATTGAGCACATTGAGAACCATAAAGAGGACCTTATGGCAGGTCACCCACAAAATATCATCTTCTTAACTGCAGATGCTTTTGGTGTACTTCCTCCAGTATCTAAGCTCACACGTGAGCAGGCAATGTACTACTTCTTAAGTGGTTATACTGCAAAAGTAGCCGGTACAGAGCGTGGTATTACAGAGCCGGTTGCTACATTCTCAGCTTGTTTTGGTGAGGCTTTCTTACCACTTCACCCAACAGTTTATGCAAAACTTCTTGGTGAAAAGATTGATAAACATGATGTAAATGTATATCTTGTTAACACTGGATGGACTGGTGGAAGATATGGTGTAGGTAAACGTATGAGCATCAAAGATACACGTGCTTGTATCAATGCTATTCTTGATGGAAGTATCAAAGAGAGTGAATTTGACACTACAGAGACTTTCCGTCTTGCAGTTCCAAAAACACTTGGTGATATCAATCCTGATGTACTTAACCCTAGAAATGCATGGGCAGATAAAGCAGAGTTTGATGCAACACGTGACAAACTTGCAGAGATGTTTATAGAGAACTTCAAAAAATACCAGAGCGAAGATAGCGAGTTTGACTTCTCAGCTGCTGGACCAAAACTAGAGAAATAATCTTCTCTGGTTTTAAACCTTCTTACCCCTTTTTATTTAACCTTTTTTTTCGTTACTCTCTCCATATAAAACCATACAGTTCCACCAACAGTTAGTAAAATAACAGGTGCTAACCACTTGTTTTCACTTATATAGATTGCAAAAGATTTTAGTGCTGCCCCAAAGTAGTAACTACTAAGACCAAAAGATAGTGCCCACAGAGCTGCTGCAAAGAGGTTTAAAACTGCAAACTTTTTAAAATCATACTTTGTTAGAGCAATAGCGATAGGAACGATAGTCTTAAGCCCATAGATAAATTTTTGAATAAAGATAACCCAATCTCCATGTTTTTTCATCAGCAGATGAGAGAGTGCCAACTTTCTTCTATGTTTTTTAAGTGTCTCCATCATCATAGATTTCTGATAGCGTGTCATCCAAAAGAGCAACACATCGCCTACGGCATTTCCTGCAAAAGCTACCGCTATGGAAGTAGCAAGATCCATCTTCCCCATGTAACTCAGCACTCCTGCAGCCACAAGCCCTACAAATCCGCCACCTAAGGAGTAGATAAAGAGACCAATATAGCCGTAGGTTACGAGGTTTGTTAGTGTATCTTCCATTTTTTTCCTTTTCTTTATATCTATTTATTTGTTTTATAAAATTTCAAACTATCTATTACTCCCAACGAGGACGTTGGGAGCTAGAGAAGTAACTCTTTTATACTCTTTTCGCAGAGGCTCAGACCAACGGGAGGATTTGTCCTTGGAGAAAAGAGTATTTAATAGCGGTAACTATCTTGCTTATAATTTCTTTATTTTTGTTATCTCATCACGAAGTCTCGCTGCCTCTTCAAAGTTCAACTCTTTAGCAGCTGCTTTCATCTTGAGTGAGAGCTCTTTAATGAGTGCTTTTCGCTCAGATGGTGGCATTTTATCCATTTTTTTGCGTTTTTCATAGAGTCCACCTGCATCTTCTAGTTTTAGGTTCTCATCAAGCGTACGCTTCGTTGTCTTTGGAGTAATGCCATGTGCTTTATTATATGCCTCTTGTAATTCACGACGCTTCTTTGTTGTCTCAATGGCTCGCTCCATTGAACCCGTTATCTTATTGGCATATAGAATTACTCGACCATTCTCATTTCTCGCTGCACGACCGATGGTCTGAATAAGTGCAGTCTCACTTCTTAAAAAGCCCTCTTTGTCTGCATCTAATATACCGACTAAACTCACCTCTGGAATATCTAAGCCCTCCCGCAGAAGATTGATACCGATGAGTACATCAAACTCCCCTTGACGCAATCCTCGAATAATCTGATTTCGCTCAATAGTATCAATATCTGAGTGCATATACTGCACCTTTATACCCAAATCTGCCAAATATTTTGTAAGTGCTTCTGCCATCTTTTTGGTAAGTACCGTCAAAAGGACACGCTCATCTTTTGCTACTATCTTTTTTATCTCATCGTGAATATCTTCGACCTGGTTATCTGATGGTTTTACCTCAATGATAGGATCAAGCAGACCTGTAGGACGGATAATCTGCTCTGCTTTTATGGCACTACGCTCTAACTCATACTCATTTGGTGTTGCCGAGACAAAGAGATAGTGCGGTGCTTTTTCTATGTACTCTTCAAGTTTTAAAGGACGATTATCGAGTGCAGATGGCAGTCTAAAGCCATAATCAACTAAAACCTCTTTACGAGCTCTGTCCCCCGCATACATACCACGAAACTGTGGCAGTGATACGTGAGACTCATCTACGATGATAAGATAATCTTTATGTCTTACCTCAAAATAATCAAGCAAGGTAAAAGGTGCTTCACCCGGTTTTTTATTTGTAAGTAATCTTGAGTAGTTCTCAATCCCCTTACACATACCTGTAGTTTGAAGCATCTCCAAATCAAACTCCACACGCTGTTTTAAGCGCTGATACTCTACAAGCTTGCCCTCTTTTTGAAAGTATGCAAGACGCTCATCAAGCTCCTCTTCTATGCGCTTGATCGCTACTGCCATCTTCTCTTTAGAGACGGCGAACTGGCTTGTTGAGTAGATGGTAAACTTCTTATGTTCTTCAAGACGCTTGTTATCGATGACATCAAAAGTATAAATCGCCTCTATCTCATCACCAAAGAACTCAACACGAATCGCCTCTTGTTCAAAATATGGCGGATAGATATCGATAGACTCACCATTAACACGAATATGCCCACTGTCAAAGTAGCTATCATTGCGTGAGTAGCCCATCTCCACAAGGCGAAGCAGCAGCTTTTTCTGGTTTATCTCATCACCTACAGCAATAGACTGCACCATGCTCTGATACTCCTCAGGATCTCCCAAACCATAGTTTGCAGAGACGGAAGCAATAACAATTACATCATCATAAGAGAGCAGGTTTGCCGTTGCAGAGAGCCTGAGACGCTCAAGCTCATCATTGATAGCCGAATCTTTTTCTATAAAAAGGTCCTGACGAGGAATGTAGGCTTCAGGCTGATAGTAGTCATAATAAGAGACAAAATACTCGACATGGTTATTTGGAAAAAATTGGCGAAATTCACTATAGAGTTGCGCTGCAAGTGTTTTGTTATGTGTCATAATGATGGTTGGCAGCTTGGTCTTTTCAATGACACGCGCCATGGTATGTGTCTTACCACTACCTGTTACCCCTTCTAGGGTTTGGTAGCGATTACCATCAAGTATGCTTTTAGAGAGTTTTTCTATCGCTTGTGGTTGATCACCGGCAGGTTTATAGGGTGATACCACTTCAAATTTTATATCTTTTTTCATTGATGAAATTATAGCTAAAGAGTAGAGTTGTTTTAATTAAAAAGAGTATATAATCCTACTATGAAATTATGGATAACCAATAGCGACACACCGACACATAGACTTGTAAGAATAAACTGCGAAAATCAACTTGGATATAAGTATTTAGGAGATTTGAGTGATAAAGAGATTAGAGAGTTCATCCTCTCAGTAAAAGAGGACGATATAGAGAAAAATATAAAGTTACTTAACTACTATGGGTATCTTCACCTTTTTGTTATTAAAAAAGCGAAGCAGCAAGAGAATTAATCCATCTGCCACTTAATAATTAAACTTGCATATCCAGTTGCAATATAGTTAAAATCATAGCTATAAGCGCTTCCTACAGGAGTTACAGTTTCACTAAGCTGCATATATCTTCCACCTAACTCTATGTCAAAAGTTTTAGAAGCATGGATGTTAAACCCGACATCTCCACCATAGTACATACTCTTTGCAGAACCACTATCCTCTTTTATCTGAATAAATGCCTCTCCTATATTACCACCAATAAAGAAGTTTGCATATTTTGAGAAGTTAAAAAGATACTGAATCTCTCCACCTACAGTATAAAGAGATTCAATATCTTGAACATCATAGTAACGAGCACTTAGAAAAACACGATAGTTTTCACTTTGAGCCCCTAATTTAATACCGACATTAGCAACAGCACTATCTTCAACAGTAGCATCAGTAGGTCCTGTTACATCAATATCTACACTACTTGCTCCACCCTCAATCGCAAAGAGAGAGTGTGTATCAAATGCATACTCTGATGCAGCCAGTGGCATAGCAGTTATAGCCGCAGCTAATATAGCTTTAGTAAATTTACGTTTCATTCTTTACCTTTTTTTCATTTAAATCATTATACCTTGTGAATTTTGAAGTAAGCTTTAAATCAAACAATTATCACATTTTTTTGGCACAAACATAGGCAGATGAAAATGCCCACTGAAAGTTGTAACCACCCAATTCTCCTGTTATATCGACAACTTCACCAATAAAATAAAGTCCTTTTACCTCTTTTGACTCTAAACTCTCAAAATCCAACTCATCTGCAACAACACCCCCACGACTCACCTCAGCCTTACTAAAGCCAAAATTACCTGCGGGAGCAAAACTGTACGCCTTTACTCTTTGGAGTTTTTTTAACTCTTCGTCATTGAGTTTTCTACACTCCTTATCTTTGAGCTCAACTGCACCAAGGAGTGCTTTTGCCAAACGTTTTGGAAGCGGCAATGCTGTTGAGAGCATCTTATTGTTTCCTTTTTGAAGTATCTCTGTAATCTCATACTCTGGTAAAAAATCTATACTGATCTCACCCTTGCGCCAAAAGAGCGATGCAGAGAGAACAGCAGGACCGCTAATACCCTTGTGGGCAAAGAGCATCTCCTCTTTTAAAACCCGATCGTTAACGCTGATGTTTACATAGCAAGAGAGTCCACTGAGCTCCTTCATCCAAAACTGCTCTTTTTGCAGGGTAAGTCCAACAAGGGCTGGTTCAAACTCCTTTACCGCTATACCAAAACTCTTTGCAATTTGAACTCCCACATCACTAGCACCCAGCGTTGCAAAACTTTTTCCACCTGTTGCTACAACAACTTTGGCTGCTCTATACTCGCCGCTATCTGTTGTTACAACAAATTCACCTTCTTCTTTTGTAACGCCTATCACCCTCTTGTTAAGCTGCATCTGTGCATGTTTTGCATTACGTAAAAGTACCTCTATAATATCATCTGACGAGTTTTTACAGAAGAAGTAACGCCCTTTTCTTAGTTCAAGCTCAACTCGATTTCTATCAAGGTAGTCAAGCAGACTCTCTTTTGAGAACTTTTTAAATACAGCCCTTAAGAGCTCCGCATCACCATCAAAGTTTTTAAGCTCTACGCTCATATTTGTAATATTACACTTTCCGCCGCCAGATATCTTTAACTTCCTTGCAGCTTTTGTATTGAGATCAAAAATCGCTACAGACTTTTTTTTGCTGATATTTCCAGCACACATCAATCCACTCGCACCCGCACCCAAAATAATTACATCATAATTTTTCATAAGGAGATTATACGATATAATTGCATAATTAATTTACAAAGAAGAAAAATGGCAAACAAACTCCATATCGTATCACTCGGATGTACGAAAAATCTCGTCGATACAGAAGTTATGATGGGAAAACTTAAAAACTTTGAACTCACAGACAACAATGAAGACGCAGATGTGATTATTGTCAATACCTGCGGTTTTATTGACGCTGCAAAAGAGGAGTCTCTAAACACTGTTCTCTCACTTCATGATGCGAGAAAAGATGACTCTCTTTTAGTAATGGCGGGATGCCTCTCAGAGCGTTACAAAGAGGAGCTTCAAGAGCAACTTCCAGAAGTTGATATATTTACGGGTGTAGGTGATTATGAGAATATTGATGAACTTCTTGTGGAAAAAAAGAGCCGTTTTAGTGATGATGTCTATCTTATCGACGGAGCAGAGAGAGTAGTAACAGGCTCAACATACCACGCCTACATTAAACTCTCAGAGGGGTGTAATCAGACATGTAGTTTTTGTGCCATTCCAAGCTTTAAAGGAAAACTCAAATCACGTGATCTGGACTCCATTGTACGTGAAGTTGAATCCCTTGTAAAAAAAGGGTACTGGGACTTCTCTTTTGTCTCTCAAGACTCAAGCTCATACCTGCGTGACCAGAACATCAAAGATGGTCTCTCACTTCTTATTCAAAGAGTTGAGCTTATTGAGGGTGTAAAGAGCGCTCGAATACTCTACCTCTACCCATCAACAACAACTATCTCACTCCTTAAAAACATCGCTAAGAGTAAAATCTTTCATAACTACTTTGATATGCCGATTCAGCACATCAACGATGATATGCTACGTATGATGAAGCGTGGCTTTGGAAAAGCAAAAACAGTTGAACTGCTCAACTTTATGAGAAACCTTCCAAACTCTTTTGTTCGTACCAGCTTCATTGTGGGACACCCAGGTGAGACAGAAGATATGTTTGAAGAGATGTGTAACTTTGCCCAAGAGTTTGGTTTTGATAGAATCAACGTCTTTGCCTACTCTGATGAGGAGACAACATCTGCCCATGAGATGAGTGATAAAATAGATGATGAGACAAAAGCAAATAGAGCACAAATATTAGGCAATATTGCAGCAGAGGTTACACACAAGTCACTTGAGGGTGAAGTTGGAAAAAGTGTAGATATTGTCATAGACAAAGAGAGTGATGAACATGAGTTCTTACTCTCAGGACGTGAACTTCTTTGGGCTGATGAGATAGATGGCGAGATCTATGTAAATGATAGAACAGATGATGAAGCAGAGTTGGAGTTTGGTAAAAAATATCGTGCAAAAATCACCGATCTTGTCGGCAATATCTTAACGGCAACTGTAGATAATGCTCCCTCAAGAGACTAAAGAGCTCCTCTCAAAGAGTAAAAACCTCCTCGCCTTCTCGGCTGGAGTAGACTCAACCGCCCTTCTTTTTCTTCTACTAGAGCATAAAATCCCTTTTGATATTGCTATTGTCGATTATGGCTTACGTCCTCAAAGCAAGGAGGAAGTTGCTTATGCCAAAAAACTTGCAAAAGAGTACTCTTTTAACTGCTACACCCTTAATGCACCAAAGATTACAACTAATTTTGAAGCAAAAGCCAGAGAGTTGCGTTATGATTTTTTTCAAAACCTTATAGAGGAGCATAGCTACAACAATCTCTTAACGGCACACCACCTTGGAGATAGATTTGAGTGGATGATGATGCAGTTTTGTAAAGGTGCAGGATGCGCTGAACTAACAGGGATGCAGAGTATTGAACAGCGCTCAAACTACAGAGTTGTACGCCCACTTTTACAGCTTGAAAAAGCAGAGCTTAAAGAGTATCTCAAAGCGAATCAAATTCACTACTTTGAAGATGAGAGCAACAGTGAGATGAGATATAAGCGTAACAGATTTAGAAAACTCCTCTCTCCCCTTTTAGCAGAGTACAAAGAGGGAATAAAAAGAAGTTTTAACTATATTGATGAAGATAGAGCTCTACTTATTGAACCCCTGGAGGTAGTAAAGATAAACCAGCTCACTATTATTAAAGCTTCAACTTCTCAACGCAGTAATATCTATGCTATAGATAAAGAGTTAAAAGCGTTGGGAGTTATGATGAGTGCCCCGCAAAGAGCTCTGTTAAAAGAGCAAAACTCTACTGTCATAGCTCGTAAGTACATTGTAACACAACAAAGAGGCTACATACTTATCGCCCCTTACATCAAGCAAGAAAAATTTACAAAAGAGTTTAAAGAGAAGATGCGAAGTTTAAAAATCGATCCAAAGCTCAGAGCCTATTTGGCTTCAGACTTCGAGGCTGTTGCATTTTTGTCTGAGCGGTTTTTGTAAACCTCCATTGTAAATGAGGACTTAATCATCTCCCCACTTCTTACAAAATCTATAGGAAAATTAACCTTAATAATATAATCGCTCTTATTAACAGCATCTAAAAAATCATAAAAATTTGTCGGTGAACTGATCTTTGATGTCGTATTTACCTCATAAAGGGAAAATCCCTCCTCCTCTCCTACATGAGAGATTTTTGAGAGAGAAAGAGAAGAGAAGTAACTCTTATGCTGTTTCTCAAATCGTTGCGGGTTAAATGTAGCCTCAAATGCAGAGATTATATGCCGATTTTTACTCTGAAGATCCTTTAATGTCTCTAGAGTCTCATCATGAAAGTTTTGGTACTTTATGAGCTCCTGTGTAGCCTTTTTAACCTCTACTCTTTTAACTCTATACTCTTTACCCTCTGGTATAAGCAGTCCAAAAGAGAAGATAAGAACAAAAGAAAAAAGAAAAATCGATATCAATAAGATATAGAGGTAGTGTCTAGATATACTAATCTTCAATGTCTAACTCCTCATTATCACTCTCTCTCATATAGTTTGTCGAGACAAAGTTCAACCAACCATTTCCAGCAGGATAGAAGCTTGTATATGTCTCTTGAAAGATAGAGCGGAGTGGTGCTTGCAGCATAAAGTTATAAACATCCTTACTCGGTGTTATACCATAAAGAACAAGCCCATTTTTTAAAAGTTCAGCACGAGAGAGTGTAATTCTTTGCGGAACTAAATCAAAAAGGTTTGAGATAGAGTCTTTTAAGACACTGTTTTGAGTATAGACACTCTGTGCAAACGCCTTTTGCTTCTCTATGTATGCAATCTTATCTTTCATAACTTCAATATTTTGTTGAAGACTCTGCTTCTGTTGAGCTATCTCTTTCATATCTTTAACAAACATATAATCCTTATAGAGTAAAAAGGCGTAAGTAGTAAAAAGCATCACTATTGTCATACTGAAAAAAGTAATAAGAAGCTGTACTTCTATAGTAAAAGGACTCTTTTTTCTCGGTTTTATATAGCTATACTTCATATCCCTAGCTCCTCTTTTGCTAGTTCACATATCTCAACAGCTATATCTGTATGACGAATATAGACATTAAAAAACATCTCATCTTCAAGATATTTTTTCAAATCACGACTCACACCGATACCATCAGCAATATAGATATTTTCTATAAATCTACTCTCATACCTCTCATCTTTATAATATTTTCCTATAGAAGCCTGAATAAGAGAGAATCGTTGATAATCCTCATTAAAACGATCATCACTGCTCTCCTGTAAAACCTCTTCACTCTCAAGTAACTCCTCTTCCAAATCTTTATCTTCAGAAAACTCATCAATATCTTCGATAGAGTCAAGATCTTCAATATCTGAAAAATCATCAAGAGACTCAATTTCATCATCTTCAACATCTATCTCTTCTAAATCAATACCCTCATCAAGCTCTAGCTCTACATCCTCCTCAATATTCGCACTCAGCAGCATATCTTCAGCATCATCGGTAGTCTCAAGATCTAAATGATCTCCAAAGAGGAGAACTCCATCTTCAAAGACAGCTAAAGATATAAAACTATCTTGTATCAGAGCATATAGAGCCAACTTCTTACCTATCTTATCTTTAAAGAAGTGTTGTAAAACCACATAAGGAGAGAAGATGAAATCTAATCCAAAACTCTCATAGCGTTTCTCGAGTTCATAGATATCACTTTTGGATGTATAAAAGCTCCAACTGTTATCTAAGCACTTGTACTCAGCTGTAGCAATATCATCATAGTAGTACTCTAACTTATGTTTGTTACATGTTGGGATAACTCCCTGTAGAGGAGACATATCTAAAATAGATATATAGCAGTAGGGTGTCTCTTTCATATATGTAGAGATAAAAGCAACCATCTCCTCATTCACAGATGGTGTATTAAACTCCTTATGGAGCTGTTCAACACTCCCTTTTTTTGAGCGCATCTCTACATATATAAGTGTATTGGAACGCTGAACAACAATATTGATAAATACTTTAAGGTATAAAGCTTCAAATAGTTGATTTATCACTACTCATCTACTCCGCATAGAGGGTGTGACTTGTTATAGTTTTGTTGTTTCAATGCACTGCCTAATTTTGTATATATTTGTGTTGTCGCCATAGATGAATGACCTAACAGTTCACTAACATCGGCAATAGGCGCTCCACTGTTTAACAAAGAGGAGGCGTATGAGTGCCGAAGTTGGTGAGGCGTTACTTTTAAAGATACCTTTTTAAAAACTTTAGTTACTATATATCTTAAACTATTTTCGCTTAATCTTTCGCCATCTTTCTCAAAAAGAAATTTTTTTATCATAAAAGTTGACAAATATTCATCAATTAATGCCTGTGTCGATTGAAGAAGAGGGACATCTCTTTGTTTATTACCTTTTCCGATAACTCGAATCCAGCCATCTTCTATGTCGCTGAGCTTGAGGTTTGAGAGCTCTGATATACGAAGTCCTAATGTATAGAGCATAACAACAACTACTCTCTCTTGTAGCTCTGCTTTTTGTAGTGCCTCAACTATATGTTTATGTGCTATTGGCTTGGGGAGTGTCTTGGCTACTTTTATACTCTCATCTGCCTTCAGAGTAATCTTTTTACCACTATCGTTAAGATACTCAACAAAACTACGAATTGCACTAAGCTTTTTAGAGATTGTTTTTGGATTAAGTTTGGAGATGTGAATTCTATATGGCATAAGATTAAAGAGCTCTTTACCATCCTCTTGAGTAATCTCAATAAATGTTAAGGCCTCTTTAATCGTCTCACTGTAACTCTTAATTGTTAAATCAGAGTATCCTCTGTAGTTTTGCAAATACTCAAGAAACTCGACTCGATACCTATCTATTGACTTTTTCAAGTAATTTCTCAAAATTCTCATAATATTTGGCTGCCTCTTTAACCAAATCACTCTCTGTTATTACGCTCGGAGCCAGTTTTACATAAGAGTCTACCATAATTTCACTCATCATCTTAATCTTTGCACGATCTGCATCACTTATACTCTCTTTTAAAGCTATGGCATTAATCTCTTTCATATAAGCCTTTGCCTGATCGATATAGGCTTTATACTTCATAGAGGTTTTAGACTGCGCCATAATTGTCGATGCCATGCGGTTGTAAATATCCATACTAAAAGCTTCATTTGCAAGTTTGTATGCACGTTTATAATCACCCATCTCATAGTAGTACTTGGCTTCTAAAGATTTTTCATAGGATGGATTTATTAAAAAGTACAAACCCATAACTACCAAAATAACCAGTGCTGTCAGCGGTAAAATAAATCTGTTTTTCATCTCTTTTTTAGGCCCTCTTTTATAACTCTTCGTGCCTCTTGCATATCCATTCCTGAGATATCTAGCTCAGAAGATGCATAATAGTGAAGCGTACCAAAGGGTTTTGGTATAACAAACTTATCCCAAGAGTTCAACTGCCAATATCTGCTCGGCTCTATTCTTAAAAGGAGAAGTTTAGCCTCTGTTTTTTGTGCCATCACTATTATACCATCTGCAACTTCATGACGAGGTCCCTTTGGACCATCAGGAGTAATTCCAATATCATACCCCTCTTTTATAGCCTTAATGGCTTGAATAAGTGTACGTGTAGGATTCTTATCTGATGAGCCGGCAATTGTCTCTAATCCAAAATACTCAACAGTTTTTGAGATAAGCTTACCATCGAAATGAGGAGAGATAAGTACTTTTGCATGTGGTTTTTTTCGGTAGTATCGGTAGAGATAAGGGAGCATCAAAAGTTCACCATGCCAACAGGCAAAAATTACAGGCTTATCTGTAATTTTTTGAGGTACATGATAAACTTTTTTATTTGTATAGTATAAAAAACGAATAAGTAAAGAGCCCAAAAACGGGACTAAGTAAAGAGCGAGCGCTCTAGAGAGCTTTTTAAGCAACTATCTCACCTGTAAAGATTGTTCTACCAATAGCGGTAATTCTAACATCTCTAAACTCACCTAAAAGCTCCTCAGAGCCTTTGACTTTAATAACGAGATTATTATCACTTCTACCTGAGACATAACCATCTGCATTTAAATCTTCAAAATAGACAGAGTAGACTCTTCCCATCTGCTGTGCATTTTTCTTGTCAAGTATCTCTGTGTGGAGTGCCTGCAAGTAGGAGAGTCTCTCTGATGCTACAGCCGGATCAACAACATTTTGGAAGTGCTGCGCTTCTGTCTCTGGACGAGGAGAGTATTTAAATGAAAAAATCTGATCAAACTCAACTTGCTTTACAACATCAATAGTATCTTCAAAATCTGCATCACTCTCCCCAGGAAAAGCCACAATTATATCTGTAGATATACTAACTTCAGGGCAGACTGAGCGTAGTTTTTCCACTCTATTTAAAAACCACTCTTTTGAGTACCCTCTCTTCATATCTCGAAGTACTTTTGTACTCCCACTCTGCAGTGGCATATGCATAGATTTACAAATTTTTGGATTCTTAGCAAACTCTTCAATAAACTCATCATCCATATGAAAAGGGTGAGGAGATGTAAAGCGAATACGCTCTAGCCCCTCTATTTTAGAGAGTCGGCGAAGCAACTCGGTAAAGTTAACCTTTTCATGCTCATTTGTTGAGAAGCGTCTGCCGTAATTGTTGACATTTTGTCCAAGTAAAAATATCTCCTTCGCACCATTTTCAACTGCACGACGTGTCTCTTGAATAATTAGATTATCAGGAATAGATATCTCATCACCCCTTGTCTTTGGAACAATACAGAAAGTACACTGCTTATCACACCCTATTGAGATATTAATATAGGCTTTATATGGAGAAGTTCTAAAGTCATCAAAAGCAAATTCGCTCTCATCATAGTTAATATCAACCTCTACTGCTCTCTCTTTATGCAGAACTTCTCTTATTTTAGAGACATTTCTTGCACCAAGAACAAAGTTTACATAGGGTGCACGTTTAATGATATCTTCTCCAAGATGAGAAGCTGTACAGCCACATACACCTATTTTTGCACCCTCTTTTTTCTTTTTATTGAAAACACCAAGTTCAGAGAATAGTTTTGCAACCGGCTTTTCACGAACTGAACAAGTGTTAATCAAAATCAGATCGGCACTTGGCATATCATCAGTTGTCTCATACCCCTCTTTTGCAAGTGCAGCTATCATATGCTCACTATCACGTGAGTTCATTGCACAACCAAGTGTCTCAATAAAAAGTTTTTTACTCATTAAGCCGCTCTTTAGCTCATAATATGAACTTGGTACATATAGTCATTATCTGACAATCCGTACTTCACTTCACTCATATAAAAACTTTTTCCCTGCGCTTCAAAATGATCTTGAAGTGCCAATAAATCTTTGTGTGAGTTCTCTCTGTCAAAGTAAAAGATAACACTATCCTCTTTCTCTACTGCAGCTTCAATCTTTGATAGATCAACTTTCTTTGGTTTTACATTTAAATCTGTTCTTGCAAGCTTCAAATCCATACTTCTAATCCTTATAATTTTTTCTAAAAAGTTTTGCATTATACTTTATCTCTACTAAAAAGCTGATTAAAGATACTCTTAGCACTTCTTTGCTATACTTCTGTACTTCGAAAAGAAATCCCCCAATTTTACTTACCACTGTTGATTAGATTGGGAAGCATCACATCGCTAATGGTTTCTTGAAATTAAGGAATATATTTATGGAAAAAATTTTAGATATTGCAGAGGCAATCGGACATGAAAAGGGACTTCAACCAGAGAAGGTAATGGAGGCATTAAAGACTGCATTTGTTCAGACTGCAAAGAGAGTTATTGGACAGAACTTTGCATTTGAAGCACAGGTTGACCCTGATACAAAAAATATTAAAATCGTACAGACTATTACAGTTGTAGCTGATGATGATGAAAAGCTTCAAGATGAAGAGATGGCACCGGCATATATCGCTATCAGTGAAGCTAGAGAGTATGATGACCAAGTTGAGCTAGGTGACCAACTACAGATTGACCACGACTTAGAAGATTATGGAAGAACAGCCGCTTCTCAACTTCACCGTGAGATTGAGTACCACATTCAAAGACTTGTCGAAGATGAAATCTACTCAAAATATAAATCTAAAGTAGGAACACTTGTAAGCGGTCGTGTTACACGTGTAGATGCACAAAACGCTACTTACATCGAAGTAGATGAGATTCGTGCCGTACTTCCAATGAAGAGCCGTATTAAAGGTGAGGTTTTTGAAGTTGGAGACCATATTAAAGCTGTCGTTCGCCGTGTAAATATGGACAAAGAGAGCGGTATTCAGATTGAACTCTCTCGAACATCTCCTAAGTTCTTAGAGGCTCTTTTAGAACTTGAAGTTCCTGAGATTGCCGATGGTACTGTTATCATCGAAAAGTCAGCTCGTATTCCTGGTGAGCGAGCAAAAGTAGCCGTTTTATCAACTCACCCTCAAGTGGATGCAGTTGGTGCTACTGTTGGTGTAAAAGGTGTTCGTATCAACTCTGTAAGTGCTGAGCTTATCGGTGAGAACATTGACTGTATCGAGTACACTGAGATTCCTGAACTTTTTGTATCTCGTACAATGAGTCCGGCTATTATTTCACATGTTGAGATTGTAAAAAATGAAGAGGGTGAGAATGAAAAAGCCATTATCACTCTTCCAAGTGACCAAAAATCTAAAGCAATCGGAAAAAGCGGTATCAACATTCGCCTGGCTTCAATGCTTACAGGTATGCAGATAGAGCTCGTTGAGACAGATGCAGTGACAAGTGAAGATGGAGAGATTCAAGAGGCTAAAGATGGTGTTGATGCACTAGAGGCACTCTTTAACTAAGTAATCTACCTACTTTAGTTTCAAAAAAACTTCTTTTAGTTCCCAAGCTGGAGCTTGGGAACAAGAGAAACGCATAAATTAAGCTCTGTTCATATAAGGGTTTAACTTCAATAACAGCAGATCCGCTATCATATTTCCAAGCAGTGTTAAAAATGCAGTAATGATTAAAATACCCATAATCACTGGATAATCCCTAGAGAGCGCACTCATAAAGAAGAGCTGTCCCATCCCCTCTATTCCAAAGATTGACTCTAAAATAACACTTCCTCCTATCAAACCAGGCAATGAGAGTCCAAGAAGTGTCACTATAGGGGGTAGCAAGTTTGGTAAAATGTAGTAACGAAGCAGCTCTTTTTGCGAGAGTCGTCGTGAACGTGCAAAATAGTAATAATCACTCTTGAGTATCTCTAAAGTAAGTGAGCGAATGTAGATAATCATACTCCCAACTCCTGTAAATATCATAATAGTAACAGGCAGAGCTAAGTGCCATGCCATGTCAAGGTAGTAACTAAAGCCCTCTCTTAGTTCTAAAGAGTGTAGTCCGGCTATTGGAAAGAGTTCGAGTTTAATAGCAAAAAAGATAATAAAAAGCAGTGCAAGGTAGAACGATGGCATGGAGAATGAGAGCAGTGAGAGTTGACGAATAAAATAGTCACTCTTTTTTTCATAATTAAGTGCCGCTTTAATGCCAAGATATAAAGAGAGTATAAAGACACTCACTAAAGCGATTATATTCATCACTAAAGTAATTGGTAGACGTTTTAAAATAGCATCACTAACATTGAGACCCGATACAAAAGAGATACCAAAGTTGAGTGTTAAAATATTTCTAATCCAATCAATATACTGTTCATACAAACTCTTATCGAGTCCATACACTGCCTTGAGTTTCTCTAGAGCTTCTGGCGTCATGTTGGGGTTTAGTTCACCTGCGGTTAAAAAAGAGTTTGGAGCTGTATGTATAGCAAGAAAAGATATCAAAGATATAAGGAGTAACATTAATAAAATATAGGATAGTTTTTGTATAAAAAGTCTCATAAGAGATTATAACATAAGGTAGATACTAAAGGAGAAAACCAACTCCAAAGGGAGTCGGTTTAGAAATCTAAGAAATTCTTAGAAGTTTAAAGTAAGGTATGCTTGAA
>Ga0256843_1001287_pt1 | contig 20035 bp, 20 predicted proteins | sample AlvinellametaG_FD_191572 | JGI IMG/M metagenome (GOLD analysis project Ga0256843, IMG submission 191572) | Pompeii worm associated microbial communities from hydrothermal vent at the East Pacific Rise, Pacific Ocean - Alvinella | ecosystem: Host-associated > Annelida > Integument > Unclassified ... | reverse complement strand
TATAGGTTCCCATATAAAGTAACTAATCTTAATTTTAAATTTTGTTTTAAATCCTCTTTTTTTAATATCGCTATTTGTGTTTGGATATTTGCTTTTTTTATAGAGTTATCAATCGCAAATCCTCTAAATATTGGATATGTTAGAGTTATAGAACCATCATAATAATCTTTTGTACCTGTATCTACCCAAGTTGTAGATGAAGTACTATGTATAGCTATTTGTGGAGTGTCATATAGTCTTATGTAGCTTAGTTTGGTATCTATTTTTGGTAGATTTAACCCTTTGGTATTTTTATATTGTGCTTTTGTTGCTTTGATTTGAAAATCTTTTGATTTTAACAATCTATTGTTATTTAGATCTTTTATCAATTCATCAAATTCACTACCATATAAAAAACTAAATCCAACTATAAATACCAATATCTTATACATAACTTTTCCCTTTAAAAATAAATAATCCAATTACAAATATTGAGCCAATAATAGCCCAACTTCCTGCCCAAAAGAAAGTGTTTGAAAAACCATAATTATAACTTATAAATAGTTCATAATTTCTAAAAATTGTATCCATTATATTTTGATTGATTTTTAAAGATTCTATCGCATTATCTAAAAAGTTTTCTACATAGATAGTATTTTGGATTTGGGTTAATCTATCAAAATTAAAATTTTTGTAAAATTCCATATTATTTGTAGCTAAAGCAGTTCCAAAACTTCCACCAACAAATCTAAAATAATCCATCAATACAATAGCTAGTTCCCCTTTTTCTTTTGGAACACTTTGCATAAGGAGTACAGTAACTGGAGCAAAAAACATCCCCATAGCTATCCCAAATGGTATTGTTAATATAATAGCTTGAGTTAAAGGGGTGTAGTAGTTTAGGGAAGGGAGTAAAAAGAAAGCTACTATAATATAGATAGTTGCTGCTATTAAAAGTGTATATTTTGCACCTATCTTATCACTTAATATCCCAGCAACGGGAGAGAACAATCCAATAAACAAAGCAAAGGCAAATACAGCAATACCAGCTTCAAATGTTGGTAACATCTTGATATGTTCATAGTATATAGGTAGAAGATAGAAATACTGATACATACTAAATCCAAGTATAAAAAAGTATATCAATATCCCATTTGTAAAGTTTGGATTTTTAAATAAAGAGAAATCTATAAGTTTATGTTTGGAGTGAAGTTCTACTAAAATATAACTAAGATATAAAATAATAGAACCAAATAATAGTATCCCAATTAAAGAGCTATTTAACCAACCTAATTGTTGCCCTTTACTTAACATAATTAATAATAATATAGTTGCAAAGCTTATTAAAATAAAACTGATATAATTAAAAGGTAGCTCTTTTAGATTTTTCTCTTTTGGTAGAAATATAGCTCCAGCAATCACAAGGATTAATCCAATTGGAACATTTATAAAAAATACCATTCTCCAATTGAAATATTGTGTTAAATATCCTCCAACGGTTGGACCAAGAGCAGGAGCAAAACTAACCCCTAAAGCAAATATTCCCATAGCAAGTCCCTTTTTATTTGGTGGGAAATAACTAAATACCATAATATGGCTAGTAACCATTATCAATGCTTCACTAAAACCTTGAAAAATTCTAGCTACAATAATAGTATCTAGAGAATTTGATATACCACAAAAAAAACTAGCACTAGAAAATACAGCAACACCACTTAAAAATATTATTTTGGAACCATATTTTTTTATAAGATATTCACATATCAAAAGTGCAACAGCAGCACTTATCATATAGCTTGTAATAATCCACTGAACACCATACATATCACTAGATAATGGTCCTGTAAGTTTAGGGACAATTACATCTACTACAGTAGTATCAAGTATAGCCATAAAAGCACCTACCATCACTATAATAGTAAAAGTAACTCTTTGTTTGGTGGTTATATCCCAAGTATTTGTTTGCATATCTTTAGTTTGTTTTTTCTATAGCTACAGAAGCACTATATCCCACTCTTAGATTTTTTGTTGGATTTAATATATCTATCCTTACTATAAATCTTTGATCAAGTTTTGTAAATTCACCACTTGCAATATCTCTAGGAACCAAAGAAAATGTTGAAGCACTAGCAGGTAATATAGAAGAGACTTTACCTTTAAACTTTTTACCATCAATGGCATCAAATTCAATCTCTACATTGTTGCCTATTTTCACCCCATTTAATTTCTTTTCACTTAATAATACTTCAAGATGTATATCTGTAGGATCTACAATGCTATATATAAAACTACCTTTACTAACTATGGTATTATTATTGATAAATCTTTTTGCAACTATCCCATCAATAGGAGATTTTAAAGTTGTATATGTGATTTGATTTTGGATAGATTGTTTTGTATCTTCTAGTGATTTTATCTTATTATCCAACGATTTTATATTTTGTTCTAGTTCTTTTATAGATTTGTGTTCAATTTTTATAAGTTTTATATTGTATTGAATATCTTTAAAATCTAATTTTGAAGCTGTTAAAAGTGATTGTTTTGCAAATATTTGATTTGATAATTCTTGTTGTTTTGTATTTAAAACTTCTAGTTTTTCTTTTTGGATTAGTTTTTGTTTAAAAAGTGTTTTAAACTTTTGTATATCATTATTTAGTTTAGTATAGTTTGCTTTTATAGCTTTTATATTATATTGTAGAGAGTTTATATTTGATGTTAGTTTATCTTTTTTATTTTTTAGAATATCTAATTTTACCTCTAAAGTTTGTTTAGTTTTAGATTTTTTTATCTCTAATGCTCTTTTTTTAGCTATTAAAGAGCCTATTTCATTTTCTAGTTTTTTCTTTTGCAATAAAAAATCTACAGGATCAATTTGTGCTAATGTTTCACCTTTTTTTATATATTGGGCTTCTGTTTTTGTAAGTTTGATAACTTTACCACCAACTTTAAATGATAAAAACAATAACTTATCACTTTTTATAAAAGCAGCATCACTTAGTGCATTTGCCTCTCTATAATGGATATAATTAAATCCCATAATAATAAAAATAAAAATTAAAACAATAATAACAATAGAACCTATTTTTTTCATACATTACCCTTTTGATTAAAAATTAATAATATTGCTTTATCGCTTAAATGAGTATTAAGGGAACTTCTAAAAATTAATTTTAGTTAAGGTATAATAATTAAAAAGGATATACTATGTTTGGATTTATAATAAAAGTTGTAATATTAGTGGTTGTTGTTTTAATAGGACTAAATATATTTATGCCAGAAGTAGCAACTAAAGCAGTAGATAAAATAAGTGAATCAACTGGAATTGATAAAGATAAGTTAAATGATAACTTAAATAAAGCTACAACAGTTGTAATTGATAAAGCTGATGAGATGACAGATTTAGCAAAAGATAAAATTGATGAAGCAAAAGAAAATATGAAATAAAAGGAAAGAGATGAGTATTTTAACAGAAACAATAGATAGAATAAAAAGAACAAACTGTTCTACAGATAATACATTTTTTCAAGCAGTAGAGGAGGTATTATTAAGTATCCAACCTGTACTAGACAATGAACCAATATACCATAAACACTCTATTATAGAAAGATTAACAACTCCAGATAGAGAGTTCAAATTTAAAGTTGTATGGATGGATGATAATCAAAATGTTCAAGTAAATACAGGATATAGAATACAGTTTAATAATGCTTTAGGACCTTATAAAGGGGGATTGAGATTTCATCCAAGTGTAAATAGTGGTATTTTAAAATTTTTAGGTTTTGAACAGATATTTAAAAACTCTTTAACTGGACTACCTATTGGTGGGGGAAAAGGTGGAAGTGATTTTAATCCAAAAGGAAAATCTGATTTTGAAATTATGAAATTTTGTACTGCTTATATGACAGAGTTACATAAATATATTGGGCCTAGAATTGATGTTCCAGCTGGTGATATTGGAGTAGGAGCTAGAGAGATTGGATATCTATTTGGAGCATATAAAAAAATAACATCAACTTATGATGGGATACTTACAGGTAAGCCATTTATGTTTGGTGGTAGTTTAATGAGACCAGAAGCTACTGGATATGGAGTGGTTTATTTTACAGATGAGATGCTTAAATATGCTGGAAAACAAGAGTTTAAGGGTAGAATTTGTACTGTAAGTGGAGCAGGTAATGTTGCAATACATACTATAGAAAAATTATATGATATGGGAGCAAAACCTGTAACTTGTACAGATAGTAAAGGGTGTATTTATGATCCAAGAGGTATTAATCTTGAATTATTAAAAGAGTTAAAATTAAAAAGAAGAGTATCTTTAGAAGAATATTGTAAAACTCATAGTGATGCAGTATATACAAAAGTTGAAGATTATCCTGATGGTGGTCATCATGTATGGACAATACCTTGTGATTGTGCTTTCCCTTGTGCGACACAAAATGAACTTACTGTAGTAGATGCACAAAACCTTATCAATAATGGATGTATAAGTGTTAGTGAGGGTGCAAATATGCCTAGTACTCCTGAAGCTATAGCTTTAATCCAAAAAGAGGGATTATTATTTGCTCCAGCAAAAGCAGCAAATGCTGGTGGAGTTGCTGTAAGTGAATTTGAGATGAGTCAAAATGCTTCTATGGCAAAATGGACTTATGAAAAAGTTAATGAGAGATTGGAAACAACTATGAGAGCTATTTGTAAAAGGGTACATCTAACAGCTATTGATTATGGAGTAGATGGTAATTATATGCATGGAGCTAATATTGCTGGATTTAAAAAAGTAGCAGATGCTATGATAGCAGAGGGTATATAGTATTGTATAGTATCACCATTAAGCATATATTGGGTACAATCACCTTATGATAGTTTACGGAAAACAAATAGTATTTTATATCTTAGAGAAACATCCTAAGATAGTTGAAGAGATTTTTTTAACAAAAGAGATTGATAAGAAACTTTTTAAAAAGTTTATGGATAATGGTGCAAAAATAATACGGCCAGATAATAAAAAAGCTCAAGGATTAGCAAGAGGTGGTAACCATCAAGGTTTTTTACTTAGGATAAAAGATTATGAATATACCCCTTTACAAGAGTTAAAAGATAAAGAGTTTTTAGTGGTTCTTGATGGTCTTACTGATGTTGGTAATATTGGAGCTATAATAAGAAGTTGTTATGCTTTAGGAGCAGATGGACTTATTATTTGTGGATTAAAAAATCCACTTCCTGCTCCTATTGTTCGTACAAGTAGTGGAACAATGTTGGATTTTCCAGTTGGATTAGTACATAATAGTTTTGATTTGGCAAATGAATTGAAACAAGTTGGATTTAGTTTGGTTGGAGCTGCAGCTGATGGGTATGATATTAAAGATATTAAACGAGAGAAAAATCAAAAGATGGCATTATTTTTAGGAAATGAAGGTGATGGATTGTCAAATAGATTATCTAAAAAGCTTGATTTGAAAGTAGCTATAAAGATGGAAAATGATTTTGATAGTTTAAATGTATCTGTTGCTGCAGGGATATTAATACATAGTTTAAAATAGATTATGAAGATATTTTTATCAATTTTTATATTTATCATATCTTCACTATCTGCAGATATTTTAACATCTAAGATAGAAAATTTAATAGATAGTGCAAACTACCAAAAACATAAAAATTTAATAGATAATATTACACAAGATAGAAAATTATTTTATTATAATGATAAACAATTAAATTATAATATACTTTTAAATGTTCTTCGTAAAAATGGACTTTTAAATTTGAGATATAATAAGCCTAAAGAGGTGAAGATTGAGTTTATTATAGAACAAAATCCATTATTATCAATGAAAATTATTAAAGATGTTTTACGAAATTTAGGATATTCATATTATTTTACAGATTATTTACGATATAATAATGGAATATTAAATTGGCAAATAGTATTCAAAAGTGAATATATGTTAGATCCATATATTTTCAATAATGAATTACGACAAAATGAGATGAAAATAGTTGATATCACCAAAATATCTAAAACAGTTTGGAGATATAAATTTAATAGTACAAATGCAAAATTACAAGATGCAATTAAAGTACAAAAAGATGAGAAGATAAAGTTTCTAAAACCTTTAAAACCTTATCTTATTAGGGTAGATAATCCTAAAGAGATTAAGATAGTTAGTAGAAAATTAAATCATTGGTTTGCTAAATTGACACTTTATACTAAAGATTTAAAGTTGTTAGGTAGTATAAAAAAAAGACGAATATATAGAGGGATTCGGTTAAAATTACCAGAGGATACTTATTATATATTGATTGATGATAGTTATACATTATTGAATATAAAACGAGGTTTGACTATAATAGTTAAATAAAACAGATAAAAAGGGATAGAAGATGTTTGATGAGATAGAGTTTGATAGAATAAAAAGATTACCAAAATATGTTTTTGCAGAAGTAAATGAGCTTAAAATGGCTCAAAGAAGAGCAGGGCATGATGTAATTGATTTTAGTATGGGGAATCCAGATGGTGATACTCCTGAACATATTAGAGCAAAACTTGTAGAATCAGCAAATAAAACTAAAACTCATGGATATTCTGCATCAAAAGGTATCCCTAAACTTCTTGAAGCAATAGCTGCATGGTATAAAAGAAAATATGATGTAGAACTTGACCCTCAAACACAATGTGTAGCGACAATGGGAAGTAAAGAAGGGTATGCACACTTAGCTTATGCTATTACAAATCCTGGAGATGTTGCAGTTGTACCAGATCCAACTTACCCTATACATAGTTATGCTTTTATCCTTGCTGGTGGAAATGTTGTAAAATTTGGATTAAAATTTGATGAAGATTATAATGTTGATGAGGATAAATTTTTTGAAGATTTGGAAAATGTATTTAAAAACTCTTCACCAAAACCAAAATATGTAGTGGTAAATTTTCCTCATAATCCTAGCACAGCAACTGTAACTCCTGAATTTTATGTAAAACTTGTAGCTATGGCTAAAAAAGAGAGATTTTATGTGATTAGTGATATTGCTTATGGAGATATCACTTTTGATGGTTATAAAACACCATCAATTATGGAAGTAGAAGGTGCAACTGATGTAGCTGTAGAGTCTTTTACCCTTAGTAAATCATATAATATGGCAGGTTGGAGAGTTGGATTTTTTGTAGGAAATACAAAATTAATAGGAGCTTTACAAAAGATAAAATCTTGGCTTGATTATGGTATGTTTACACCTATTCAAGTAGCTGCTACTGTAGCATTAAATGGTGATCAGCAATGTGTAAGAGATATTACAGATAAATATGATCATAGACAAAATGTTCTTATTGAAGCTTTTGGAAGAGCTGGTTGGGATATCAGAAGAAACAAAGCTAGTATGTTTGTATGGGCAAAGATTCCAAAGTGTGTAGAACATTTGGGTAGTTTAGAATTTTCAAAAAGATTATTAGTAGAAGCTGGTGTTGCTGTAGCTCCTGGTATTGGGTTTGGTGAGCATGGTGAAAATTATGTAAGGATTGCTTTGATTGAAAATGATAAGAGAATTAGACAAGCAGCTAAAAATATTAAAAAGTTTTTAGCCAAGTTTAAAAAGTAATAAAAATATAAGAGAAAATTAGATACACTCGCAAATGATAGATATAAAAGCAAAAAAGAAATTTGGACAAAACTTTCTAAAAGATGAGAGTGTATTGGTAAAGATCATCGAATCGATGCCCAAAAATGACAATCATATTGTTGAGATTGGGCCTGGCTTAGGTGATTTGACAAAAAAACTTGTCAAGTACAAAGATGTAACGGCATACGAGGTGGATAGAGATTTATATTCACTTCTTAGAATAGAATTTATAAAAGAATTAGATAGTAAACGATTTGATTTAATATTGAGTGATGTTCTAAAAGTATGGGAAAGTAGTTCGTCTCTATATAAAAGTAGGTATGATTTGGTAGCAAATCTACCTTATTATATAGCGACAAATATTATATTAAAAGCATTTGATGATATGAATTGTGAGCATATTATCGTAATGGTTCAAAAAGAGGTTGCGGATAAATTTGTAGCTTCTGTTGGGGATAAAGAATTTTCTTCTTTAGGGGTTATATCAAGTTTACTTTGTGTAGAAACAAAAATCTTGATAGAGGTACCACCAAAAAGTTTTAATCCACCACCAAAAGTGGATTCATCTGTGATATATCTTAAAAAAGATATGACAAAGTCTATAGATGATAAATTTAAAGCTTTTTTAAAAGTGGTATTTACTCAACCTAGAAAAACTTTAGTGAGAAACTTATCTGCAAGATATGATAAAAAAATTATAGTTGAACTTTTTAAAAAGCTTGATATAAAAGAACTAGCTCGACCTCATGAAGTATCTGCATCTTTGTATAGCCAGATTTATACTGAATTAAATAAATAGCAATATTTTTTAATTTATATAAATTTTATATAAATATAAAGAGGTAATATGGAAACTACAAAAGAGAATAGTTCTGAAGTTGCACCAGTTGCAAAAACACAGACTAAACAAAATAATAAAGAACAAAAATCAAATAAAACTCAAGATAAGCCAAGAGGTAAGACCGTACCACAAAAGAAAAAACCACCAGTAAGTGGAAATGGGTGGACAAATGATACTAAAAAATCATTTGAGATAAATGAAAGAATACAAAAAGATAGATTAAATCCACACAATAAACTTGATCTAAAAACTAATGCAGGGGTAAAAATCACTCCTCTTGGTGGATTGGGTGAAATTGGTGGGAATATGATGGTTATAGAGACTGATAAAAGTGCTATCATTATAGATGTTGGGATGAGCTTTCCTGATGATTCTATGCATGGAGTTGATATACTTATCCCTGATTTTACATATTTAAGACAAATAAGAAGTAAAATTGCTGGTATTTGTATAACACATGCTCACGAGGATCATATAGGTGCTATGCCATATTTTTTCAAAGAGATTCAAGTGCCAATTTATGGTTCACCACTTCCTTTAGAGATGATAGGTGCAAAATTTGATGAACATAAGATGAAACATCATAGAAGTTATTTTAGAGCAGTTCAAAAAAGAAAACCAATTAAAATTGGTGATTTTGAAGTTGAATGGATGCATATAACTCACTCAATTATTGATTGTAGTGCTTTAGCTATTACAAGTGCAGCTGGAACTATTATCCATACTGGGGATTTTAAAATTGATCATACTCCAATAGATGGGTATCCTACAGATTTTCATAGATTTGCATATTATGGAGAAAAAGGTGTATTAGCACTTTTAAGTGATAGTACAAATTCACATGGTACGGGATTTACAAAAACAGAAAAAACAGTTGGACCTACATTTGATAGAATTTTTAAAGAAGCTAGTAAAAATAGAATTATAATGTCAACATTTAGTTCAAATCTACATAGAGTAGCACAAGCTATAGATAGAGGTATAGCTCAAGGTAGAAAAATCTGTGTGATCGGTAGAAGTATGGAGAAAAATATCGATGTAGCTATAGATATGGGATATCTGAAATATAATAAGGCTGATTTTATAGATGCTCATGAAGTAAATAAATATCCAGACAACCAAGTACTAATCGTAACTACAGGAAGTCAAGGTGAGCCTATGTCTGCACTATTTAGAATGTCAATTCATGAACATAGACATATCAAAATCAAACCAGATGATCAGATAATCTTATCTGCAAAAGCGATACCAGGAAATGAAGGTAGTGTAAGTGCCATAATTAACCAACTATTAAAAGCAGGGGCAAGAGTTGCATATCAAAATTATGATAATATTCATGTATCAGGACATGCATCACAAGAGGAGCAAAAGCTTATAATAAGACTTGCTAAACCTAAATTTTTCCTACCAGTACATGGAGAATATAACCATGTAGTAAAACATGCTCAAACTGGTGTAGATTGTGGAGTATTGGAGAGAAATATCCATATCCTAAGTGATGGTGAGCAAGTAGAAATTACTCCAAAGTATATGAAAAAAGTAAAAACAGTAAAAACTGGAAAAACATATATTGATAACCAACGAAATAGAAAAATAGCTGATGATGTTGTACTTGATAGACAAACAATGGCAAATGAAGGTTTTGTGATGATAGTTGCTCAAGTAAGTATAGCGGAGAGAAAAGTAGCATCACCAGCTAGAGTTACATCTTATGGATTAGTTGATGTAAAAAGTGAGAAATATTTTGCAAAAGAGATTGAAGATATGCTTGACCATCATTTAGCTCATGTAAAAGAGGGAATTTTAGAAAATACTAAAGCTCTTGAAGAGGATTTAAGAAAGACAGTAAGAAAACATTGTATTAGAAAATATAGAAAATATCCTATGATAGTACCAACTATTATAGCTCAATAAAGTTATTTTATGGAATTGACAAATAAAGATATTCTAGACTATCATAAAGGTGGGAAGATAGCTACAAAAGTTACTAAAGATTGTATCTCACAAAGGGATTTATCTATAGCATATACACCGGGAGTGGCATTACCTTGTAAAGAGATTGAAAAAGATCCATCTTTAGCTTATAAATATACAGCAAAAGCAAATACTGTTGCAGTGATTAGTGATGGTACTGCTGTGCTTGGATTGGGGGATATTGGAGCATTGGCAAGTAAGCCAGTGATGGAAGGTAAAGTTGTATTATTTAAAAAGTTTGCAAATGTAGATGGTGTAGATATAGAACTTGATGAAAAAGATCCTCAAAAGATTATTGATATTTGTAGAGCATTATCTCCTAGTTTTGGAGGGATTAATCTTGAAGATATTAAAGCTCCTAAATGTTTTGAGATAGAAACTGAACTTCAAAAATTAGTAGATATTCCAGTGATGCATGATGATCAGCATGGAACAGCAATTATTACAACTGCTGCACTTATAAATGCAAGTGAATTGGTAAATAAAAAGATTGAAGATATGAAGATTGTAGTAAGTGGAGCAGGTGCTGCTGCTATGACTTGTGCTAAGATGTATAAGAAACTTGGTGCAAAAAATATCTTACTTTGTGATAGTAAGGGTGTAATAAATCATAAAAGAGATGATTTGAATATCTATAAAAAAGAGTTTATTGTAGAAACAGAAGATGAAACTTTAGAAGATGCTATGCAAAATGCAGATATGGTACTAGGACTTAGTGTTGCTGGGATTATATCTAAAGAGATGGTTAAATCTATGGCAAAAGATCCTATTATTTTAGTATTATCCAATCCTACTCCTGAGATTTTACCACAAGAGATAGTTGAAGTTAGAGATGATGCAATTATAGGAACAGGGAGAAGTGATTATCCAAATCAAGTAAATAATGTATTGGGATTTCCATTTATCTTTAGAGGAGCATTAGATGTTCAAGCTAAAAAGATTACTGAAAATATGAAGATGGCTGCAGCTATAGCTTTAGCAGATTTAGCAAAAGAGCCAATATCACAAGATGTTAAAGATGCTTATGGAGATGATAGTTTAGTATATGGGAAAGAACATATTATCCCAAAACCATTTAATAAAGATGTCTTGGTATGGGTTGCCTCAGCAGTCGCTCAAGCAGCTATTGAAGATGGTGTAAGTGATATAAAAGATTTTGATATACAAGAGTATAAAAAATATTTAAAAAAATGTATATGATAGGATTTTATCCCATCATATATATTATAAAAATTGAACAGCTTTTTGCATAAGTTCAATATGGTAATTTTCTTGAAAATTGATAAATTCAAAGAATTTAGATAGCTCCTCATCTTTGACAGCTTGTGCAAGTTTGATACACTCCTCTTTGGCTGCTTTCTCTTCATCTATACCATCTAAGAAAAATTGTTTTATATCTTCCCTTTTATATAGATTTTTCATCAAAGTTCTAGGTATAGCTAATATTCCCATCTCTGATAACATATTTCCAAAACATTTTAAATGGTATTGTGATTCATCTACTAAATCTTGATATACATTATATAGTATTACATCTTTTGTATAATTTTGCATATATGAATATATCAATATCAATTCATACTCTTTATATGTCTCTTCAAATAAAAATATAGTAAGTGCATCAGTTGATGTTTTATCTAATTTTTTATCTTTATAGATTCTTTTTTTATTAAAAGCTGTAATATCTCCATCATATTTTTTATCACTTAACATTCTAGTAAGTTGAGTTACAAAATAAAACTCATCAGATAACATTCTAGCACTTAAAGCTTCATCAGGATCATACTCTTTCATAACTAATTGTATCTCACTTATTAGATATGTAAAATATTTAAAATTTGTATCTTTTTGTATATCTATAGCATATTTTTCATAGTCATACTCTATATTTTGTTCTTTTATAGCATTTGATATCCATTTTAGATGTCGATATTCAATATTTGCCATTTCGTATAATTTATCTTTTATCTCTTGGTTTTTTATAGCAAATGAACTAAAAAGTATTTTTAGCCATAGTTCATGCTTTGCTTGAAATAATTTATTTAGTTCCATCTTCTATCCTTCCTGGTTCTCTTTATTCTCAACACCTTCACAAGATGTACCTAATTCTAATGTTACCATATCAACATCTTCACCTTTTTCTCTACTTTGTTTATGTAAAATAGCTGCTTCAAATCCTTTGATTATCATACCTGAACAAGCTTGTTGTTTAGGTGGTGCATCTTGGATCTTTAATGCTAACCTTTTAGATGCTTCTATTGCATAATCCAATGTAGCACCTTTTACCATCTGGGTAAATAATGAACCTGCTATTACTGTATCTTGACAAGCTTGACAACCAAATTTAATATCATCAATATTCTCTTTTTCATCAATATTCAGATATATTACTGCATATTCCCCTGTTGCTGGATCCAATCCAACACCTACTGCACTTGCATCTTCAATAGAGCCATAATTTTTAGGATTCATCATATGCTCTAATACCTCTGCATTTACATCTCTTATTTGATCTTCACTTAATTCTGCCATAATTATCTAAACTCCCCATCTACATATTTCCATATATTGTTCTCTTTTAAGAATCTACTTTTTTCTATAAAAGAGCTATCTTTATCTTTGATATACATTGTAACTTTAAATTCTACAAATGACTCATCATCTGCATCTATAAAATTTATTATATCTAATTTTTCAAATCTAGTACCATTACAAAATTCTAAAATATCTTTTTCCCATTGCTCTTTTAGTAGAGTAAAGTCAGGATTATTTATATGTGTCGTTTTCATAATATATTTTGCATCACCAACTACATAAGCACTATATCTACTTTTCATAAGTTCTAGTGCATTAGATGGAATTTTGCCTTTATGAAAAACTTGACAACATTTTTTATATTTATTTCCACTACCACAAGGGCAAGAGTTATTTACACTAAATTTCATAATGTTCCATTTTGATTTTATTTTAAATATTATATCTTAAATTATATATAATAAACGATTGATTATTTATAGTATATATTAAAAAAGGTTAGCCAAGATGACTAACCTTTGAATTTAGTAATTAAACTATATTATGCTTCAGCATTCTTTTTTTGTTTTGCTGCTCTTCTTCTTGCACTAACTTCTAGCTCTCTTTTTCTAATTCTGATATTTAGAGGTGTAACTTCAACAATTTCATCCTCTTCTATCCATTCCATAGCAAGTTCTAAAGACATTTGTCTATGAGGTATAATTTTAATAGCTTCATCTGCTCCACTACTTCTTACATTTGATTGTTGTTTAGCTTTTACAGGATTTACATCAAGGTCATTTTCTCTTGCATGTTCACCTACTACCATACCGTTATAAACTTTATCTTGAGGTTTGATAAACATTTGTCCTCTCTCTTGTAGGTTAAAAATAGAGTAAGCAACTGCTTCTCCATCTTCCATAGATACTAAAGCTCCATTCATTCTACTTGTAACAGTTCCAGAGTATGGTCTAAATTCTAAGAATGAGTGATTCATAACCCCTTCACCTTTAGTCGCAGTTAAAAATTCATTTCTATATCCAATAAGTCCTCTTGCTGGTATTTCAAATTCAACTCTAGTTTGACCATTACCCATAGGTACCATATTTGACATAACTGCTTTTCTTTTTCCAAGTGCTTCAATAACTCCACCAGAAAATTCATCAGGAATATCACATACAAGATGTTCAAATGGTTCACATTTTACACCATCAATCTCTTTAACGATAACTTCTGGTCTTGATATACTAAATTCAAAACCTTCTCTTCTCATATTTTCAGCTAAGATTGTGATTTGTAATTCACCTCTTCCATTTACTTCAAATGCTGCATCACCTTTTGGTTTGTAGTTCATAGCAATATTTGTATTCATCTCAGCATCAAGTCTTTCTTGAATTTTATTTGATGTTACATGCTTACCTTCTGTACCAGCAAGTGGAGAGTCATTTACTGCAAATGTAACAGATAAAGTTGGCTCTTCAATATGCATAGGATCTAGTGGCATTGGATTTGTAGGATCACAAAGTGAATCTCCCACATCAATAGTTTCAAATCCAGCAATAGCAACAATATCACCATGTCCAGCTTTATCTATATCCATTTTTTCTAAACCTTTAAATCCAATAAGTTTAGTAACTCTTCCTTTTGTTTTTTCACCATCAGCTTTTACTAAAAGTACAGTTTCCCCTTGAGATATAGTACCATTGAATATTCTAGCAATACCTATTTTACCGATAAAACTATCATAAGTTAGGTTAAATACTTGAAGTTGAAGACCATTGTCATCACTTCCTGTAGGTTTTGGAACAGATTCAATAATAAGATCTAGTAGAGGAAGCATATTTTCATTTTCATCCTCTAAAGATAATTTTGCATATCCATTTTTAGCAGCTGCATAAACAACTTCAAATTCAAGTTGCTCTTCATTTGCTCCCATTTGATCAAATAGATCAAATACTTCATCTACAACTCTATCTGGTTCAGCTGCATCTTTGTCAATTTTATTTACAACAACTATTGGTCTAAGTCCAAGCTCTAGTGCTTTTTTTACCACAAATTTTGTTTGAGGCATAACACCCTCTTGAGCATCTACAAGTAGAAGTACACTATCTACCATTTTTAGAACTCTCTCAACCTCTCCACCAAAGTCAGCATGGCCTGGTGTGTCAATGATATTTATTCTTGTATCTTTATAGTCAATAGCTGTATTTTTAGCTAGGATTGTAATACCTCTCTCTTTTTCGATATCATTACTATCCATCATTCTTTCATCTAGTTCTGCTCTATCGTCAAAAGTACCAGATTGTTTAAGTAACTCATCTACAAGTGTAGTTTTACCGTGGTCAACATGTGCAATAACTGCAATATTTCTTATATCTCTCATTTTTTCTTCTTTATATGTATTTTCGCGAATTATATCAAAATTATGCTTAATATTTAAGTAGCTATTTGTTAGAATAGGTTATGTATAAAAATGAATTTGATAAAAACTTTAATAATAATATTATTTACAATGCTTATATGTTTTATGGAGCAAGTGAATATTTGGTGCAAAGCTATTCTTCAAAAGTGGCTAATTCTTTAGGGGATGAAGTAACCAAAGTTTATTTTGATGAGTATGATTTTAATTATTGTTATGATACCTTATCTCAAAGTTCACTTTTTAGTTCTTCAAATATATTATTGATAAAAACTTTAAAAAGGATACCTAAAAAAGATGTTGATAGATTGATTGATGCTTGTAGGGTAAATAGTGACAGTAAAGTTATATTCTGTTGTATAGGTGATGCAAATTTTAAAGATATGGCAAAAAGTTTTACCTCTAAAACTTCTAGTGTAGAGGTTAGATTTTATCCACCTTATGATAATGAAGCTATTAATATATTAGCAGCAGAAGCAAAAGCAAACAATCTAAATATTGATCATCAAACTTTAGCATTTTTATATAATATGCATCAAAAAGATATATCTTTATGTGTAGGGGATATATCTAAATTATCTATATTGCAAGGTGAGATTATCACTTCAAAAACGATAAATCAACATTGTTTTGGATTGGGGGCAGTAGATATTGAAGAGTTTTTAGTAAATCTATTTAATGGTGTAAATATAAATAAAGATTTATATTATCTATTGGAAGAGGGGATAAATGCTATTCAGTTACTAAATAGGATTACAACTTTTGCACAAACACTTTTTATGATAAATAGTTATTTAAAACTTTATGGTGAATTAAATATTAAAGAGATTTGGGGTTATCCTTTACCAAAACAAATTGCACAAACTCAAGCACAAATTGCTACAAAGTATAAACAAGATGATTTTGTATATATGTTAAATTTCTTACAAGAGTTAGAATTAGAACTAAAAAGCTCTAAAATATCAGACATAGATATATATTTGCAATCAAAATTAAGAATATTTTTAAATAAATCTAGTTATTAATAAAACTCTAAATAGTTTTTTGGTAAAATCCAAGCTCACAAAAACCTTGCTGTAAAATATTTGATTTTTTAAATAGGCTACGGCTAATACCAAAAGGAGAAAGAATGGCTAGAATTAGACATTATGAAACAATGTTTATTGTTAAACCAACACTAACAGCGGAAGAGATACAAGCTCAAATCGAACTTGTAAAATCAAACATAGAAAAAAATGGTGGAGAGATTGCAGCTACTAACGATATGGGTAGTAGAGAACTTGCTTATGAAATCCAAAAAAATAAAAGAGGTTACTACTACTTAGTATACTTTACAGCTCCAACAGAAGCTATCATTGAACTTGAAAGAAATTATAGAATCAATGAAAATATTTTAAGATTTATCTTTATTAAACATGAAAATAAAACTGAAATAGCAAGATGGACAGCAGAAGTAGCAGAAGCTTCTAAAAAAGCAGCTCCAGCAACACAAGCATCAGCTGAATAGTAATAAAAGGATTTTCTTATGTATAACAAAGTGATTATGATTGGTAACCTTACACGAGATATTGAGTTAAAATATATTCCAAGTGGAGCAGCTATAGCAAATGGTTCTATTGCAACTTCACATAAATATAAAACTCAATCTGGGGAGCAAAAAGAGGAAGTTTGTTTTCTTGAGTTCTCTGTATTTGGTAAACAAGCAGAAATCCTAAACCAATATGTAAGAAAAGGTAGTAAAGTTATGCTTGATGGTAGATTGATACTTGAGCAATGGACTGATCAAAATGGTGGTAAAAGAAGCAGACATACTTTAAGAGTAGAAACTTTTAAATTTTTAGATTCAAAAGCTGATTCTATGAATAATAATGGTGGACAATCTTATGGAAATAATGCTCCTGCTCAACAATATCAACAACCAGCACAACAACAGTACCAAGCTCCACAACAAGCATATAATACTCAACCTCAAGGTGGTATGGTTCAACAACCTCAAAATATACCTGAAATAAACATCGATGAAGATGAAATCCCATTTTAGAAAAAGGACTTAATATGGCAGAAAGAAGAAAATTCGCAAAAAAATATTGTAAATATAGTGCAATGAAAATTGATAATATTGATTATAAAAATTTAGATTTATTAAAAATATCTATGTCTGAGAGAGGTAAAATTATGCCTAGAAGACTTACAGGTACATCTAAAAGATATCAAGAGCAAGTAGAATTAGCTATCAAAAGAGCTAGACATATGGCACTTGTACCATATATTGTAAATACAAAAAATATTGTAGGTGCAGCTTACTCAAAATAATAATTTATATTATTTAAGTGTATAAAAAGGGACTAGAGATTTTATCTTTAGTCCCTTTTTTTATTTAAAAATTATCTTATTAACATTTTATTAACAAAACTTGATACAATTTTATAAAATTTATATACAAAGGTTAAATATGCAAGTAGTAAGTCAATTGGTATTAGATGAAAATAATATAGCATTTCACCCAGCTATGGGGAATAGTTATCAATTAAATGAGACAGGTTCATTGATAATAAATATGATGAAACAGTATAAAACAAATGAAGAGATTATCGATGAGTTAAATAAAACTTATGGAATTTCTAAAGAGGAACTTTTTATAGATATTGGTGATTTTATCACAAAATTAAGATTATATGGATTAGTATAATGCAAAAAATAGCAATAAGTGGATTAAATGCTACAGATAATCCAGCACCTGGTATCCCTGTAGCTAAAAGTTTAAAAGACAACTATGAGATTATTGGGTTAAGCTATGATCCAAATGAACCAGGTAATTATCTTGATATTATACAAAAGACATATCTTATGCCATATCCAAGTTTGGGTATAGATGAGCTATTAAAAAGATTAAAAGAGATAAAAGAGAAAGAGGATATATCTATTATCATACCTTGTTTGGATGCAGAATTACCTCTATATATAAAATATCAAGATGAGATAGAATCTATAGGTGTAAAAGTTGTATTACCAAGTGAAGATAATTTTGAATTAAGAAATAAAAATAAGCTTGATAAATTATCTAAAGATTTAGAGATAACTTATCCTAAAACTTATGAGATAACATCTATTGATGATCTACATAAAGTAACTCAATCTATGAATTTTCCTATTATGGTAAAAGGTAATTATTACAAAGCAAATATGGCTTATAATTTTGAAAGTGCAATAGAATCTTTTTATAAAATCTCAAATGAATGGGGATTTCCTATACTTATACAAGAGGTAGTATCAGGGGAAGAATTAAATCTTGTAGGTGTTGGTGATGGTAATGGTAATCTAACAGGTGCAGTAACTATTAAAAAACTTACAACTACAGATATAGGTAAAATTTGGACAGGTATTACTATTGAGCATAAGGCTATGACAGAGGTTGCTCAAAAATTTATCGCTAAGACAAAATGGAAAGGTCCATTTGAATTAGAGTGTATGGTAGATGGTAACAATGTATATATGATAGAGATAAATCCAAGATTTCCAGCTTGGGTATATTTTGCTACAGGTGTAGGTATAAATTTACCACAACATCTAGTTGATATAGCAAATGGTAAAATAGTGGAACCACAATTAGAATATCCCTCAGGTAAGATGTATGTAAGATTTACAGATGAGATTATAACAGATTTCAATAAGTTTTCACAATTAATGACAAAGAAAGAACTATAGGAGAAATAAAATGAAAAAATATGAAAGACCAGCTATAAATAAAGTTGATTTTGCGATGGCATCAAAATATGGTAGTCCATTGAAATCACAAAAAGTAAGAACAGAGATTGAAGGTGTAAGTGTAAATGAACTTACAAAAGAGTATGGCTCACCTTTGTTTGTATTTAGTGAAAGAAAAATAGAGGAGCAATATAATAGATTACATGATGCTTTTTATTCGAGATATTCAAATGTTCAATTTGGATGGAGCTATAAAACAAATTATCTAAATGGTATATGTAAAATATTTCATAATCTTGGTTCTTGTGCAGAGGTTGTTAGTGAATTTGAATATCAAAAAGCAAGAGCATTAGGTATTGAAGGTAAAGATATAATATTCAATGGGCCATATAAACCTTATGAACATTTAAAAATAGCAGCAAAAGAGGGTGCAAAAATACATATTGATCATCTTTTTGAATTAAATGATTTAGAGCAAATAGCTATTGAACTTGATATGACAATACCTGTAGCGATTAGAATAAATATGGATACAGGTATTTATCCTCAATGGAGTAGATTTGGATTTAATTATGAGAATGGTGATGCTTATAATGCTGTAAAAAGAATTTATGAAGGTGGAAAATTAAAACTTACAGGATTACATTCACATATTGGAACATTTATGCTTGAAGCAAATGCTTATAAGATGGCAACTGAAAAGATTATGCACTTAAAAGCTCAAGTTGAGAGTGATTTTGGTTATGAGATTGAGTATATAGATTTAGGTGGTGGATTTGCATCAAAAAGTTATCTAAAAGGTATATATCAATCTCCAGAGGTTGTAGTACCTACAGTTGATGATTATGCTGAAGCTATCACAAATGCAATTTATGAAAATAATAAAAGTGAAAAATTACCAAAATTGATTATGGAAACAGGGCGACATCTTATTGATGAAGCGGGATATTTATTGTCATCAGTTGCTGGATTTAAAAGATTCCCTGATG
>Ga0256843_1001286_pt1 | contig 20044 bp, 18 predicted proteins | sample AlvinellametaG_FD_191572 | JGI IMG/M metagenome (GOLD analysis project Ga0256843, IMG submission 191572) | Pompeii worm associated microbial communities from hydrothermal vent at the East Pacific Rise, Pacific Ocean - Alvinella | ecosystem: Host-associated > Annelida > Integument > Unclassified ... | reverse complement strand
TGAGGCCATAGCCCGTTTGGAGTGAAATATCGCCCCCATACTGCTTGGGGTATGGCTGCCAAGGCGTCGCCATACCCATACCGCTACAGAGGCAACCACCCCCCACAACAGCATATCTGTCCAGAGCATTACCGGCATCATAGCTTTACCCTCGGATCAAAAAGTACATAAGAGATATCTGTCAGGATCAGCCCGACAATATAGAGCAGCGAACCCAAAAACACCATCGCTTTGACAATGGCAAAGTCTTGAGCATTGATCGCATCAATGGTGTAGGAGCCAAGGCCGGGTATGCCAAAGAAAGACTCCATGATCAAACTTCCCATAAACAAAGAGGGGATCACTACCACCACACCTGTTAAAATAGGCAACATACCATTGGGAAGCAGGTGCCTAAAGAGCATACGCAACTCACTCAAGCCTTTGGCACGTGCAGTACGAATGTAGTCTTGGTGCAACTGCTCCATAAAGATAGAACGGTACCACCGTACCCCCGAACCAAGCCCCGAAAAAACACCGATAATCACAGGTAAGATAATAAACTTCACTCCTGCCCATCCGCTCTCATAGCCCGATATGGGAACCCAGTGCCACATTTTAGAAAAGAGCACCTGCCCGGCAATGATGTAAAAGAGCCCCGAGACAGACATGATCATCACCGCTATTACCATGGCTGTCATATCGAGCCTTGAGCCACGAAAGAGCACCAACAAAAGTGCCAACGAGATGTTGGTTACCAGGCCAATAAGAAAGGTTGGCAAAGCAATAGAGAGGCTAGGCCCCATCCGTGCTTTGATCTCCTGTGCAATGTCATGATTGGCATCGGAGCGTCCAAAGTCAAACCGAAAGAGCTTATAGGACTCCTGCACAAAGAGCGTCTGTGTGATCGCCTCGATGCCAGAAGCCTTTTCGTTGTAAAAGAGTGGTTTATCATACCCTCTCTCCGCTTTCCACGCCTCTATCATCTGGGGTGTTACCCGCTTGGCACCCAGTTGTGCACGTGCCATATCATCAGGGGAGTTCACCATAAAAAAGAGCATAAAGGTAATAAGGTTCACCCCCAACAAAATCGGCACCGCATACAAGATCCGCTTTATCAGATAGCCTATCATCTACGCACTCCTCTTTGAGGTAACATCACCGCTTCTTGACGTGCCACATAGAGCCGACGCACCCACCACCAGAGCCCAACTGCTATGCCCACCAAGAGTCCAAATGGCCACAAAACAGGCTGGTTCCATTCATGCTGTTTTTCCAACCGCTTCTTGGTATCGACACGTTTGTACTTGAGTGTATTGTTTGCCATGGCATTGGCTACGACATTATGGTACCAGCTGTGTACCAGACTTAACGATTTGGGGTGCACACCCCATACCCACGGGGCATCCTCCTGGGCAATACGAACCATACGTCGGATCTTCTCGAGACGCTCAGGCGTATTCTCCATGGTGCGTATCTGCTCAAAGAGTCTGTCAAACGCAGGGTTTTGGTAGTTGGCACTGTTTACCCCCGCACCCTGGGTTGTCACCGCCGCATTCTTGCCATAGAGCAAAAAGAGAAAATTCTCCGGATCGGGGTAATCGGCATTCCACCCCCAGCTAAAGAGCTGTACCTCCCCTTTACGTACCTTCTCTTGAAAACGGTTATAGTCGGTAGCCCTGACAACCAGTTCGATGCCCAGTTTGGCAAACTGTTTTCGCCGCCACTCTATTAAAGCCCTGTCATCAGGGCCGGTGGCGGTGGTATCGTAGTAGAGTTTAAGGCGTTTACCGCTTTTGGTGCTAATGCCGTTGGGGTACCCCGCCTCTGCCAAAAGGGCTTTTGCCTCATCTAAAGAGCGACGGACACGCTTCCCCTCTCTCCAGCGGTAGATCACCTTGTTGGTACCCTCTTCTCCTTTGAGGTAACCAAAAATACCCGGCGGGATCGGCCCTTGGGCAGCCACCCCTCTTTCATTCATAAAAATAGAGATATACTCCTCCTCATCCTGGGCAATACTGATAGCCTGACGCAACTTCTTTGCCGATGGAGTATAGCCCCCTACGACAGGATCTACCATATTAAACGCCATATAAAAAATAGATGGAGCAACCGAAGTGAGCATCTTGATCTCTTTTTCTTGCATTTTGCCACTTAGCCTCATACTGCCTGAACTGCCTATCTGCACGGCTTGGTTAAAGGTATCTGCACTCACACCGGAAGCATCATAGTAGCCTTGCAAAAACATATTCCACAACGGAATGCTCTCTTTCTCCAGTCGGTAGTGTACCTCATCGACAAAGGGCAGGGTTTGGTTGGCATCGTGCAGCAAAGATGGCGAGAGCCCCATATCTGCTACCTCTTTAGATGAGAGCGAGGGGTAGTACTCTTTGTGAAAACGGGGATTGCGTCTAAGCACCATCTGTGCTGCAGGGTTACTCTTGGCCAGATAGTAGGCACCACTGCCAATGGGAGCAGTATCTAACGAGATATTTTTTGCACGTAGCACCTCTTGGTGGTAGAAGTAGTCTGCCTCCCAGGGAATGGGTGCAAAAAAGTTCATCGCCATCCAGTAGAGAAACTGTGGATAGCGTCCATGTATGGCAATTTGCAACCCAAAGGTACCTATAGTTTTGACACCGGAAATTGTGCCCTCTCTTAAATCCGGTACCCTCCCCTCTTTTTGACACTTTGCCACCTCTTGTGTCACCTTTTTACTGTAATCCTCAAGCCCAATGATGTAAGGGATCATGGTATCTAGTATCGGAGAGTGGTACTGGCGTACCGCCATCCGCTTGATCGCATAGAGGTAGTCAGCGGCAACCACCTGCCGAGTTGCTTTTTGGGGCAGATCGTAAACAGAGGCAATATCGGCTACATCCGCTTTGCTCAATGCCCCATAGAGGAGTGTGCCGTTTGCCTCTTTGACAAAGGCCGGATGGGGTGCATAGAAAATATCATCACGTAAGTCAAAGTAGTAGGTGGTGGTATCTGTTGAGGCATTATAGTCGACAGTTGGCATCTCTTTTAATGTAAGAGGCTCCAGCACATAAGGACGCTTGAGATAGTTGTACTGAAGCATCGGCTCATAGATCTGCCCCAAGAACATCCACTCATTACTACTATAAGAGCGTACCGGATCAAGGTGTTTGGGGGCTGAACCATACGAGAAGAAGAGACGGTTTCCCTGACGCATCTCTTCAGAGTAGGGAGCATTCCAAAGATCGGCCCAAAGTGCCTGAATGCCCACAATACACAGAAGTACAACGTAGCGAAAAAAGCTCTTTTGCACGATGGTACTCCTCTTTGTATGCTATAGTTTGAATAGAGCGATTTTAGCATAATTTCATTAACCCACCATCATAAATTAAGAGCCTTTTTCTCTTAATTTCATCAAGAAAACTGATAAAGAAAATCTTACAATTGAGGCTGATTTTGTTTTTCAAATAGTATTGGTTATCTATAACATAAGAGCTTATAATAATGAAGGGTAATTTAAATAAATTCAATTGATTTTAAAAAAGGTTGTTCTACAATGGAAAGTCAAGAATCAATTTTACAAAAAGAAGGAAGGCTATGGCACGATTAATCGTCATGGGTGGTGGAGTCTCAGGACACACCGCCGCAACATTTGCAAAAAAGTGGCTAGGTAGTGAACACGAAGTGGTAGTGGTTACACCGAACTCTCAATGGAACTGGATTCCATCCAACATCTGGGTAGGTATCGGACAGATGACAAAAGAGGATGTCGTATTCCCACTTGCACCTGTTTATGAGAAAGCGGGTATCGACTACAGACAGGCAAAAGCTGTCTCTATTCACCCTGAAGGCAAAGAGGGTAGCGATGCTCCTTACATCACCATTGAGTATACCGGACAAGGAAAAGCAGGACAGACAGAAGAGCTTACCTACGACTACCTCATCAATGCAACCGGTCCAAAACTCAACTTCGATGCAACACCGGGGTTAGGTGACGGTAACGGACAGCTTGGAGAACACACCGTCTCTGTCTGTACAGCCGATCACGCAATGCATGCAAACCTTGAGCTTCAGAGAATCTTTGAAAAAGCAAAAACTGAAAAGCAGAAGATCCTTGTAGGTACCGGACACGGTATGTGTACCTGTCAAGGGGCGGCGTTCGAGTATATCTTTAACATCGAGCACGAAGCGAAAAAAGCGGGTGTCAGAGATAACATAGAAATCAAGTGGATCTCTAACGAATCGTTCCTTGGCGACTTCGGTATGGGCGGACTCCACATGAAAGTGGGTGGTTATGTAGTGAGCTCTAAACTCTTTGCTGAGTCACTCTTTGCCGAGAGAGATGTGCCTTGGCTCATTGGTGCCCATGTCAACAAAGTAGAAGCGGGTAAAGTACACTACGAACTGCTTGATGGTACCACCGGTGAAGAGGAGTTTGACTTTGCGATGCTCATTCCGCCATTTGCAGGGGTAGGCCTCAAGGCGTACGACAAAAACGGCGAAGATATGACAGACAAACTCTTTGCACCAAACGGCTTTATGAAGGTAGATGCAGACTATACTGCCAAACCTTACGAAGAGTGGAAAGCGAGTGACTGGCCAAGAACATATCAAAACCCAGACTACAAAAACATCTTTGCATGTGGTATCGCCTTTGCACCGCCACACCTCATCTCCAAACCGATGAAGTCTGTCAATGGTACACCGATCAACCCGACACCACCAAGAACAGGTATGCCTGCGGGTATCATCGGTAAAGCGGTAGCACACTCTGTATGCGACATGATCAAAGAGGGTGAAAATGCACACCTTCACGAAGCATCCATGGCAGAAATGGGTGCGGCATGTGTTGCCTCTGCCGGTAAAGGCTTCCTCGATGGTACAGCAGCGGCAATGACAGTCTACCCGGTTGTTCCAGACTTCGAGAAGTACCCGGGAACAGGGCGTGATACAGACTACACCTTTGGTGAGATCGGACTTGCAGGACACTGGATCAAACATATCTTGCACCATATGTTCATCTATAAAGCAAAACTCAATCCGGGCTGGACGCTCATCCCAGAATAATCTATAAGGAGATACTATGAAACCAGAAGAAGTAAACTTTGGAAAAAGCGATGCCTTTAACCTAACGATGATCCCAGGTGCGTTTGCAAGAAAAATGCGTACGTGTGTCATCTTTCAACTCTTTCGTTTTGCGGTGATCAACCTCAAGATGCTTGTAGTTGTAAGCAAAAGTCACTAAAACGACACAGAGGGGTGCTCTGCCCCTCCTCTTTTAACCTGTTTTTTAAATCTAATCCCTATACTTCCTACCTGTTAGCTTTAACAAATATGTTAAGAAGGATACTGCCATGGTTCAACCACTCAAACGCTACCCCGATGAGAGCATCAATGTCAATGCAGGGCCTGTACGCAGCTTTGGCGAGAGTTATACCCAGATGCGACAAGATATCATCGATACAATGGAGGCTGAAGGGCTTGAGGCTCTTAGTGCCATCCAGATAGGCTACGCCTACCAGATGATGGTAATCAAAGAGAACGATGGCTACCACACCTACGCCAACCCACGCATCGTAACACAAAGCGATCCGTTTGAGTCCGAAGAGAAGAGCAGCTACTTTTACGATACCCCCATTACCGTTAAACGCTATGCCAAACTCAGTATTGTCTATGAAGATGAGAAAGGGCAGATGCAAACCAAAAAGATAGACGATCCCGCTTTGGCGGCTACCTTCCAGCGTAAACTCGACTACCTCTTCAACACCACGCTGCTTGACAGGCTGCTGCCACCCCAAAGAGAAGCGGCCATGAGAGCCCTGGCCGGGAAAGGTACAATGCCAAGCTTTTTTGAAGAGAGCTGTCCTACCGACAGTAAAAAAGAGTACTTTGTCTCTGTAGCGGACAAACTGCTCTTTTTTATGTTCATCTCATTACTGCTACCCTTTTTTGGCATTTCACAAGAGAGACTTAAAGGGTGGTACACCTATGACAAGTTCGCCTTTCTGGCTGTACTCCTCTTGATGGTTGGTTACTTCTTCTACGCCCAGTATGAGGCTAAAAAATACAAACAGTGCACCTCGTGTCAAATAGGCAACAACATCGGTGTCATGCTCAAGCGAGGGATAGCTGCGGTGGTTCTGGCTCTAGGGGCCTATTTGAGCCTGGGGAGTTAGCCCTTTTAAAAGTGCTTAGCCTAACGCATCTGCTCTTTTAAGATCTCATAATACTCACACCCTTGTGTATAACCAAGCCGACACGACTTTTTAAAGAGCATCAATGCCTTGGGATAATCTTTTTTGCCAAGCTTACCAAAGTAGTGTAGTACACCTAAGCGTAAGCACCCTTCAGCATTATCGTTTTGACATGTCTTCTCATATAACTGACGTGCCCTCTGTTTGTCCTCTTTAACACCATCTGCATTGTCATACGATATACCAAGATTGTTGCACCCCACATCATACCCCATCTGACACGACTGCTCATAGAGTTTCACGGCCATCTGCTTGTTCTGTCTCACACCTACTGCATTGTCATACATCAATCCAAGATTGTTACACCCTATGGCACTACCCTTCTGACACGCTTTGTCATAGAGTTTAAATGCCATCTCTCCATCTTTGGCGACTCCATCACCCCTTTCATACAACACACCCAAATTCAAACATCCCGATGCGACATCGCCTTGACACGCTCTGTCATAGAGCAAAGCCGCTACTTTTGCATCTCTTGGAATACCCATACCGCTATCATACATCCAACCTAGATTTTTGCACCCAAGGCTATCGCCAAGTTCACATGCTTTTTTGTAAAAATACCGGGCTTTTTCATACGCTTGTTTACCCCCTAATCCACGCTCGTACATATAGCCTAAGTTAAGACACCCTGTAGCGTATTTGCCACGGCATGACTTCTCGTAAAGTTCACGTGCACGTTTGTCACTCTGCTCTACCCCCATACCGTTTTGGTAGATCCACCCCAGATTTTTACATCCGATGCTGTTTCCCATCTCACACGCTTTGGCATAGAGTAGAGCCGCTTTTTGAAAATCTCTTGGAACAACTTGCCCTACTTCAAAAAACCAGCCATAGTCTTTACAACCTTCGGCACTCTTAAGTTCACACGACTTTCGATACAGCATAACGGTTTTTGAGAGATTTTGCTCTACGCCCCAGCCTCTTTCATAAAAGAGTCCAAGGTTCTTGCACCCCAGTCCATTACCCAAACCACACGCCTTCTCATAACTGAGTATGGCTCTTTGGTAATCTTCCACTCCATACGCTTTACTGCCTACCAAGACACCCAGCTCATTACACGACTTACTGTCGTTACGCTCACACCCCATCTCATAAAAGCCTATGGCTTTAGTGTAGTTACCCTCATGCTCTGCTTCTACTCCCGCATCAAAACACTTTGTGGCATCTATGGTTCTGCACTCATAAGCAGTCACTCTCTCTGCTTTCCACCCCTTTGCCCACACCTCCATACCAAACAGTACAATCACCACACCGGCTATGTAAAAAAATTTGCCCATCGCACTCTCCTTTCTCTCTATAAGGTAATTATAGTCAAAAGATACCTAAATATATGAACTGATGTTAAGATGATAAAGATGGGTTAAAACGTATGAGAGTTTGTTGTAGTAGGCAGTTTTAAACTGAAAAATGTATAAAAGAGGATTGCCAAACCCCAAAGGGGTTTGAGAAGATATCGAAAAAGGTATCGACTATCTTTTTGAGAACTGTGGAGAACGTCTCGCTTTTTTCTTACCTGGTTTCTTACGCTCAACCACTCTTGAGTCACGTGTAAGAAGACCCATAGGCTTCAAGATTGCTCTGAATGATGGCTCATAAGCAACCAATGCTTTAGAGATACCGTGTTTTACAGCATCAGCTTGTGCCGCATATCCACCACCGAGTGTAGATGCTTTAATGTTTACCGCTTCAAGTTGCTTTGTCGCTTCTAGTGGAAGTCTCACTTTCATTTTCAAAGTCTCGTGTCCACCTAGCCACTGATCGAGAGTCATACCATTGATAGTCATCTCACCGTTACCTGGTGTCAACCATACTTTAGCGATGGCTGTTTTTCTTTTTCCGGTTGCATATACTGTTGCCATTATTTAGCCCCTTTGTTGATCTGTGCCGTATGTGGATGCTCTGGTCCAGCATAGACTTTAAGTTTTTTAAGCATCTGCTTACCAAGTTTAGTCTTTGGAAGCATCCCTCTTACTGCAAGCTTATAGAGCTTTTCAGTGTGGTTTTCAAGCATATCGCTAAGCTTCTTAGACTTTGTAGAACCGAAGTATCCAGAGTGAGTGAAGTACTCTTTCTCATCTAGTTTAACCCCTGTAAATTTCGCTTTTTCAGCATTGATGATCACTACGTAATCACCACAATCTACATTTGGTGTGAATGACGGCTTATGTTTACCTCTAAGAATAGAAGCAACCTCAGTCAAGATACGACCGAATGTTTTACCCTCAGCATCAACGAGAACCCAGTCTCTTTGTACTTCATGAGGCTTTACGACTTTAGTCATTTTCATGATGAATTTCCTTATTTTAAATGAAAATATTGCACACGGCAAATACTTTTGTGGACGGATTGTACCCACTTAAACTTAGAATTTCTTTAAATTCAGTTTATTTTAAGCTTTCTACTACAATTTCATCTTTTAAAAGGTAAACCAGCACCCCTTCTGTCTCTTTTTTGGTAATGGCCTCTACCGCTTTTTGGTAACTGCGAACCTGCTGTTGATGTTTGAGATGGTACTTGCGTGAACTCTTGTAATCAACCACTACGGCTCTGTTTTCATAGAGTAACAGCAGATCGATCTGTTTCATCTGGCCATCGTAGAGCAGACGCTGCTCTTTGTGTATGGTGGCTCCCTCCAGCAACTTGGTAAAGGCGGGGTGTAAAACCAACTGCTTCATACGGTGGGCGATCTCATCAAAGGCCTCTTGCCCCAAAAGCTCCCCGTAGCGGTTTTGCACCGTTGTAAGTGCCATCTCTACCCCCTGCATATCGAAACTGCCTACCATCTCAAGCCCATAGTGGAGTGCCGTACCAAACAAGATCGCCTCTTCATCCCGTGCCTCTTCATCTTCACTCACTTCAGGCACCTCTTGTGTGCCATAGTGTGTCAGCACAATAGGCTCTTCGCTTTGGCTCTCATGATGGTGCGACAGCTCTTGAGGCACCACCGTCAGTTGGCCACACTGCATCGGCTGCATCTGAAGCGTATCAAAGATGGAATCGGTTGGCTTCTTAATCACAAAAAGCCCCTCTACCGCACGGGTGAGTGCTACATAGAGTAGATTTTTTCTATCTTTCTCATCGGCTCTTTTTCGCTCCTCTACCGCTTTGGCATAGGCATCATCAAACACCTCTCTGTTTGCCATACGGTAGAAGATCTTCTCTATAAAGAGATCTTCATTGTAGTCAAAAATCAACGGATTGCTGTTGCTGTTTGGCTTGGTTAGCTTGTCAAGAACGATCACATAGTCAAACTCCAACCCCTTAGAGCCGTGGATTGTCATAATGTTTGCCCCATGTACCGAGTGGGAAGCCAAAGAGATATTGGAGGTTTCAAACTCCTCCAAAAAGGTTGGGATATCTCGAAATGTCGATGCAAATGCCAAGAGCTTCAACATATTGGGATCATTCTCAAAGTAGCCAAAGGTAGCGATGAGCCTGTCGATCACCTGAAGCGGTGTCATAAAAGGAGAGAACCACGAGAGATCCACACTCTCAAGCCTTTTCCCCACACGCTGTAACATCGCTTCTGCATCAATGCGTTCTCTCTCGAACAGATACCTCACCATCGCCACAACAGCTGCTACTTTTGGGTGGTACTGCAGAGAGCTCGATGTCTTCAGCAAGGTGGGTATGCCCTCCTTCTCACACGCCTCTTGAATACTCTGTCCATCTTTGTTGGTACTCACAAGAAAAGCGATCTTCTCAACGCTTACCCCAAGTTTTAGAAGCCTTTTGGCCTGGGCGATCGCCTCTTCGATGATCTCTTCGGATGCGATAACCTCCACATACCCCTCTTTGGCACCCGGACGGCTCTTTTGGGGCAGGTACCCCTCCATTACGCCGCTAAACCATCCATTCACCTGTTCAACGACATTGCGGCTGCTGCGGTAGTTGGTATCCATCTGAGCGATCTCGATACCGTAATAAGAGGCGATCTTCTCAAAAAGCTCCTCTACCCCGCCACGAAACCGGTAGAGCGACTGCTTGGTATCACCCACATAAAAGAAACTTCGCAGTTCACTCTGCCCCTTCCCTGCAAAGATCTCATCGATGAGCGGTTTAAGCAGCAAAAACTGCAAAGTGGAGGTATCTTGAAACTCATCGAGCAGAATGTGCTTGAACTTCGCATCGATCTTGAAATACAAAAACTCTTTGCTCATACTCTCGTAAAGCAGACGGTAGGTAAAGTAGCTTAAGTCATCGAAACTCAGCTCACCCCTGTGTTTGGCATGAGAGATAATGGCGTTTCGGTAGTAGTCGTAGATGCGAAAAATATGGTGCAACACAACCGCCTCTTTGGCCTTAGCCCACACCTGAAGCTGCTCTTTGAGTTGACAAAAGAGTGCCTCTGTTGTCTCATTGGCCACTTTTTTAAACCATGAATGCTCCCCCAACGATGCCTTCTCAAAGAGCTTCTTGGTAAAGAGCGTTTTCACGTCGGGGGTATTGAACTGCCCTAAACAACGTGCAGGTGCCCCCGCATCTTGCAACGCTTTGAGCATCTGTAACCGCAACGCTTCACACTGCTGCTCTACTTGTTGTAACACCCCTTTTTGCTCGGGAGGTGAGGGTAGCAATGGATCAACCTTGTAAAATGTCTCCATCAGAGCAAAGATCTTGGCAAAACGCTTATCTTCGATATCCATCGCCAATCTTACCAACCCTTCAAGCAGACTGGCCTCATCTACCGCTTCTACAAAGTAACTCTCAAGCTTCTGTGCCGTTGCCTCTTTGGTCACAAAATCCGGCTCAAGGCCGATCTCCAAAGAGGCTGAACGCAAGATCATTGCAAAAAAACTATCGAGCGTTACAATATGTGATGATGACGAAAGAAAGCGGTGAAGCACCTCCTCTTGCTTGGCAAAAAGCTGCTCTTTTGACATACCTGTCTGTGCAGCAATGGCATCTAAAAACGCTTTATCTTCACCCAGATGTCGCAGGGCATAGACTACCCGCTCTTGCATCTCTCCGGCAGCCTTGTTGGTAAAGGTGGCCGCCAAAATAGAACCCGGAGACTCCCCCATAAACAGAAGTGAAATGTAACGCACGGCCAAAGCAAATGTCTTACCGCTTCCTGCACTTGCCGAGTAGGCTAAAAAGGGTTTAAAACTCATAGATACTCTCCTCTCTCGCACATCAGGGCAAACTCACAAAAACGGCAATTCTCCAATGCATCACACTTTTGTGCCACAAACGATGTTGTCTGCTTAAGCGAAACAACATGCTCTGCCAAAAGTGCCTCTTGCTCATCAAGAAGTGTAACAAACTGCTTTTGTCCCTGCTCAAAAAGTTTGATGTAGGCTAGAGAGATGTGCTGATAACGCTTCTGCAAAAGCTGATGGTAGATCGCCATCTGAAAATCTGTTATCTTTTCAGGGTTGAGCTTTTTGGGCTCTTTGGCGACACGGCCGCTCTTATAGTCCAGTACCAGCGTATCGGTACTGTTTTGATCGATACGATCGATACGCCCTTTAAAGGTGAGGCCGCCAATTGTGCCTTCGATCTCTTTCTCTTTCTCTACCACACGCCACCCCGCTTTAAAGTGTGCGATCTCCTCTTCGACAAAACCTTGAAGCCTCTTTTGCCACAACGCCCTTTTGTAGCGGTTTAGCGGTGTCTCTTGAGGCAGTAGTGCTGCAATATGCCGATGAAGTTCTCTGCTGAGTGTTGCCGCATCATCATAGTGATCGACATCTTGGTAGAGGTTCTCAAGAGCACGGTGCAGCAGTGCCCCCTCATTGAGTTCATCCTCTGCTTTGGCTTTGATCTTCTCGATGTAGCGATAGTAGAACTTACGCTTACAGGTTAAGAAGGTTTTGAGTTTCGAAGCTGACCACACCTGCTGTGTCGCATCAAAAGCCTCGACATGCGGATCTTGCAACGCCACCAGTTGTGAGGGTTGGGCATAGAGCAGGTGCAAAGGGGCCTTAGTCGCTTTGGCTTCGGGTAGACCAAGTTCATAGAGAAACTTGGACGGAAGCTTGTTTTCTGCAGTAGCATAGATCACAACCGCCTCTTGTGCCTCTTGTAAAATGCGGTAGTAGTAGTGCTTTTGCAACGCCTCTCTGTCGTGTCGTGTCGGTAACTTAGCAAAGGTGCGTACGGCTGAGTTCAAAAAGGCATCTTTGCTTGATGTTGCAGGAACGATCCCCTCATTAAAGTCAACAATCACCACCCCTTTAAAGGAGACGCCACGCGTCTCAAGAACCCCCATTACCGTTACTTTACCACCCCTGACATCATCGAGCGTAATCTTCTCTATACTCTTAAGCCACAAGAAGAGCCATTGTGTGTAGCTGAATTGTTCTGATCTAAAGAGTCGGGTAAAGTGTTCATAGCGTAGCAGAAGCTCCTGGTGGGTAGTGGTATCGAGTAAAGAGAGGGCTTCCAAAAAGGCAAAAAAAGCCTCTACAGAGACACCCTTACTTGCATCAATCGCAGTTACCTTCACTTCATCTACCCCATACCGTTTTAAAAGTGCAAATGTTTCACTCTCATAAGATTGCCAATAGGTATAGAGTGTCTCCAAAGAGCGAAAAACCTTGCTGTTGGCGTAGTCATACCCCATAGCAAAGTTTAGGTTATTGAGGTAATCAAAGAGCATAAAGTGCGACTTGAACGACTCATCGGGCAGTATCAGAGCGATCTCATCGGGTGCAATCCCCTGTTGAACCATCTGCTCTATCTGTGCCAGAGCCAGGGCAACCTGTTCTCCCCGCTCTTCAACCGAAAAGAGCGTTGCTTTGGGTTGCTTTTTGTAGGGTGTCTGTTCTACAACTTTTGCTTCTTTTAGATCGATTTTTAGCCGACTCTTTAAAGGAAGCTTCACCCCTATGCTCTCTTCAAACCGCTCCTGCATCTTTTTGGTAAAAGGGGTGGTGGTGTAGCAGATGGTTACTGGCGTATGTTGGCTAACACGCTGCAAAAGTGCAAGTTCAAAACGGCTCAAATACCCCTCGAGGTGTATCTCGATGTGGCTGTAGCTCTCAATAAAAGAGGTGTTGAGTGTGTAGTTTTGCGGTATGAACATCCGATCGCTCAACCCCCGCTCATCAAGCAGGAGTCTGTAACGCTCTCTTAACTCCTCCAAGAGTGCCAGGTGTGTTTCAAACTCTGCATAGGGATCTGCCTTAGCGAGGGTTTGAAGTGTCACCCCCTCAAGAGCGATCTCTTCAAAAAATTTAAAAATGGCATCACTCTTGGTAAAAAATCGTACCAGGCTTCTGTCTATTTTCATCTTCTCAAACCCCTCAAACGATGCCGCCTCTTTTAAAAGCATAATACGCTGAAGCGGATCTACCATCGTGCAGCCCTCCAGTACTACCGAGCGTTTTTCAAACTCATCCATACGCATAAGTGTTGGCAAAAACCCTTCGGTATGTTGCAACTTTTCTGTTATACTGCGAATGGCACGGGATGTCGGATATATCTGTAGTCTGTTCATGCATGAAGTATAGCATAGAAGCAGTTGTAATGCCTCATAATATGTCAAATTGTCAGACAATCTCCCCTTTAACTTAACTGACTATAATCACACAAAAAATAGAGATCTATAGGAGAACCTATGTTTAAACAACTACTTTTGTGGACTGTCGGTGCTTTTGCACTGCTGCAACTCATTCAAATTGAGATTCCAGAACCACCCAAAGAGCTTGATCCCAATTTAGAGATCAAAGCACCCAAAGAGATCATGGCACTGCTTAAACGCTCATGTTACGACTGCCACTCCTACCAGACAAAGATGCCATGGTATGGGCACATCTCACCTGTTTCATTGGAAGTGAAAAGTCATATCAAAAATGGGCGTGAAGCGGTTAATTTTCAAGAGTGGGAAACATATGATGAGGCTAAAAAAGAGAAGATATACAAAGCGATCGTCAAGACGATCAACTTTAGAATGCCAATGCCGATGTACCTGATGGTACATAAAGAGGCAAAGTTGACAAAAGCCGAGCGTGATGCCATTAAAGCATGGGCGCAAAGCTACATTAAAGAGCGTTACTAACGCTCTTTATTCGGGTTTCAAGTACGCTGGTGCTTCAAAGAAGCCTACCGCTCCCTCACCTACATCGACTCTCAAACGCACAATGTAGCGTCCGGGTTTTTGAACATCGATTCCCTCTACCACATAAGCACCCTCTTTAAAAGGTACCGACGCTACCACAACATCGTCATTGCGTGTATGTGGGCGTGTCAACAAAAATGTAACATTGGCATCGCCATATGCAACGCCTTGGTGATCGCTTACATTAAAGGCAAATCGGTTTTTGCCCTTGTGCAGTACCACAGCGTTCTCTGCTTTGGCACGTTTGGCGTTCTCCAGCTCAATGGTTTGCATAGGAGCATCTATCAGCCCAATGCGGTAACGGCTGTCAAATCGTGCTTTTTGCTTTAAGATCTCATTGATGTTCATATCGGCTTGTTGATACTTCATCAAAAACTCATTAGACTCCTGTACCGGAATCGAAGAGGCGGATTTTACCGTCCAGTAACTCAATGTGACACCTACAACTAAAAACCCCAATATCATATGGGGCCAGTAGGAGATCTCATTCGCTTTTTTTGCCATGTTTGATCCTTAAATAGAGTGGTCTGAACAGAAACATCCAAAAGACAAGTGCCGCACCAATAAAGACGATCACCTTGACTACCCAGATACCTTGTCTGGTCTCTTTGATGGTAGTCGTAAGGGTTACGCCTTTATTGGCTGCAATTTGATCTGCCAGTTCAGAGATGCCCTGTACCATACCAATTGCATGCTTATCTTCGGCTTTATTTTTGTCAACGGAGGCGACTACATCGATGGTTGCATCAACAACATCGGCTCTGTCGTACATTTGTGCAATCTCGGGTGATGAGGCAATCACCCCTACCCTTCCTCTCTGTTCTGCCAACGCTGTTATTTTGGCAAAAGGGGCAAACACCAATACCACATACGGCTTGCTCATGTTCGCTTCGTACTTCTTTGTGTAGGCAACTAAATTAAACCCGACTGGAAAGTGCTCATTGGTTGCAATGAGGTACTCATGGATCCCTGTCTTTTGTTGAAGCTCATCTGTCATTGTCTCAACAAGTTTGGAGGCTTCAGGGTTTAATAGGTCATTTTTTAGAATGTGTGTTGCATGAAGAAGAAATGGAAGGAACAAAGCAAGCAAGGCAATCCTTGCTTTAGCTTTGGTCATAGGCTTACCCTACAAAAAGGTGGTTTGGTGTCAATACTGCCCAAGCTGTATAGATGGCTGTAATTACCATCCCCCAACCAAGTACTTTATCCATAATTGAAATCATCGTTTATCCTTTATGATTTACTTTGCGTCTTTGAAGGCGAACTGTGCATTATCTTTGCTGTTCATCTTCACATTGTCAAGGCTGTTTACGATCGGTGAAGGATCGTATGGCTTTTGTGCATTGGCTTGTTGCACACCAATTCCCCATACAGTCAAGAATGCCAAGATAGAGAGCAATAGTACTGTTGCAATCAACATCCCAGTCACACCGTGAATACCAAATACGGATCTGTTTGTATTTTCTGTTGCTGACATAGGCTTCTCCTTAGTTACTCAAAGACTGAATGTATGCAGTCAATGCTTTTTCTTGAATTGGTGTAATGGTTGTCTTAAATGATGGCATTCTACCGATCATTCCTTTTTTACCATTTTGCAATGTGTGATTCATCAGTGTTGCATCATACTCTGCAATGTTTGGTGCCATACCACCGTTACCTTTACCGTCTGCTCCGTGACATGATGCACATGCAGCAAATGCAGCAGGTTGCTCACCCTTCATACCACCGGCAACATACGCTGCGATATCTTCAGCATCTTTACCACTTGCCATACCTGGAGGCATTGCACCCATTGGGTAACCAAGTTGGTTCTGTCCGTTGTTGATTACATGGAGTACTTGCTCTTTAGAGATACGCTTTGTAAAGTCGTGTGCCTGTCCACTGTTACCATCACCGGTTGTTCCGTGACATGGTGCACACTGTACAAGGAAGATAGACTCACCCATTTGCTGAAGTGTTGCTTTATCTGCATTTTTGTGCATCTCTTCAAACTTCTGGTTATACGCTTTTGTCTCTTCGTTCCACTCACCAATTTGGCTGTAGGCATTTACCGGGTACCCTACTTGCCAGTACCATAGTGCCCAGATGAGTGTACCTAGGAATGAAAATGCCCAACCAGCCGGTAGTTCATTTTTATACTCACCGATACCATCCCAGTTCTCTTCAGCCAACTCACCTGTGGCTTTGTCTGTTTTCATCTGACTGATATATTTTGCAGAAACCCCTGCAGTCAATACAGCAATCGCCACCGCACCGATCATTGTGATCAGGTTGATAGGATCGCTTAGGTCAATATTCATCTGCTTTACAACAACGATCGTAGCAATGATCAGTACTGCTGCAAATGCCAATGATTTTACAATTAATGCATTCATTTATCTTGCTCCTTTTTTTCACCAGGCAGAGGATCACTTGTATTGATAGGCGTACTGTCGATCTCGTCATCGAGAGCGATATTGCCTAACTTCTCGTAATCCTTCTCTCCCTTTTTTTCACTCCGATACAGGTACACAATGTACCCGTACAACATCACCACAAGAAAGATTGTCATAAAGAACGAGGCGTAACCTTGCAGTTCTCTAATATCCATCTTGCTTACTTCTTCGCTGCGTAACGGCTGTCACCGAGGCTGTTAAGGTAAGCGATCATCGCTACGATCTCAGGGATCTTCCCTTGAGCAACCGCATCTTTAACATCTTGGTTTTTCATGTCAGCTGCAATTTTCTTCGCTTCAGGAAGGATCACTTCGTTGTAGTGCTTCTCGAACGCCTCTTTGCTACCTTGAATCTCATCACCATATGGTGTGTTAAAGATATTTTTAACTGTTACCGCTTCTGCATACGCAGTTTCGATGTCGGCAATGTTTGTGAACATATGCTTATATGCTGGCATAATAGAACCTGGTACAACCGCCGGTGGGTTGAACATGTGGTTCTCATGCCACTCAGTTGTTCTGTAGTTACCTACACGGTGAAGGTCTGGCCCAGTTCTTTTAGAACCCCAAAGGAACGGTCTGTCATACGCATACTCTCCAGAGAGTGAGTATTGCCCATATCTGTCTGTCTCCGCTTTGAACGGACGGATCAACTGTGAGTGACACGCAATACAGTTGTCTTTTTTATAGATCTCTTTACCTGCAAGTTCAAGTACGGTGTATGGACGAAGTCCATCTACCGGTCTTGCCGCTTCGGCAAAGTTTGGCAGGATCTCAATGAGTCCTGCAAATGCAATAACCAAGAATACACCTACCGCAAAGAAAAACGGTCTTTTTTCTAACCAATGAAACATACTCTACCTCCTTATGCCATAGGTGATCTAAACTGTGGCTCTTCTTCAATTCTTTTTGAAGCAGTCATAGTCATAATCATGTTGTATGCGAACATTACGAAACCTGTTAGGTAAAGAAGACCTGAAAGGGCTCTAATCGCATAGTATGGGTGAAGTACTGTTACAGTATCGATGAATGAATACATCAAGTTACCATACTCATCTACCGCTCTCCACATCATACCTTGTGTAATACCTGCGATCCACATAGAGGTAAAGTAAAGAACAACCGCTGTTGTTTGGATCCAGAATTGTGCTTCGATCAACTTTTTAGAGTAGATCTCGCGTTTGAACATTCTTGGAGCCATGTGGAAGAGTGCCGCCATAATCATGAATGCAACCCAACCAAGTACACCATCGTGAACGTGTCCTGGAATCCAGTCTGTAAAGTGTGCAATCGCATTAACAGACTTAACCGCTTGAATTGGTCCTTCAAGTGTTGAAAGCATGTAGAATGTAGATGCAAGAACCATGAATTTGATCAGTGGGTTCTCTGTAAGTTGGTTCCACTCACCTTTCATTGTAAGGAGCATGTTGATCGCTGAACCCCAAGATGGCAAGATCAGTACAACTGAGAAGATTGATCCCATTGTCTGCATCCAGTCTGGAACAGTTGACCAAAGAAGGTGGTGAGAACCAGCCCAGAGGTAAACGAACATCAATCCCCAGAATGAAAGGAGTGACAATTTATAAGAGTAAACTGCCTGTCCAGACTCTTTTGGAAGGAAGTAGTAGATCAATGCAATAATAGGTACAGTAAATACGAATGCAACCGCATTGTGTCCCCACCACCATTGAACAAGTGCATCGTTGGTTCCTGCATACATAGATACAGAGTGCATAATGCTACCAAGTCCGCCAGAAGCGAAGTATGTAGGTACTTCCATGTTGTTAAAGAGGTAAAGCATAGCCACACCGAGGAAACATGCGATGTAATACCACATAGAGATGTAGAGTGCTTTCTCTCTTCTAATACCGATAAGTGCGAACATTGCAAGTCCCCATACAACCCAGATCACAACGATCAGAAGGTCAAGTGGCCACTCCATTTGTGCGTACTCTTTGTTTGCAGTAATTCCCATAAGAAGTGTAAGTACCATAGATACTGCCGCAAGAATGTAAAGTCCGAAGTGAAGTTTACCAAGGAACATCACAAATTTAGACTCTGCCATAGAGACTTTAAGTACTCTCTGTGCCGAGTAGTAGAAAGATGCCCAGATACCACTCAATGTAAATCCGTAAATAATTACGTTTGTGTGTAGTGGTCTAAGTCTTGAGAACGTACCGTATTCACCGAATAGGTAGTTTAGTTCCGGGAATGCCAGTTGAGCCGCGATTAGCGTACCAATTAGCATACCAACAAATCCGAAAGCAATTGTTGTAAAGACAAACAATTTCGCTACGGAATAATCATATTCCAATGCTGCGTTTGATTGCATGCATACCCCCTTGTAAAAATTATGTTGTATCAGATAACAACATTCAGCGTTAATTATAGGTTAACTTTTCCTATTTAAAGCTTAAAGAATCTGACATGATTTGACATTTGTTAAATAATTTTTAACGCATAGGGTACATTTGTAGCAGATGCCTTATTTTAGGGGCTTAGAGGGAGTTTAATAGGAGTATTTTACTCCTATTTTTGAAGGAAAAAAGGCGATTTTTTACGCCTTTCCTTTTGCCTGTTGGATGGAGTGAATATATTGATAATCTACGCTAATATTTTGCTCTTTTGGAAGGTGTCTGCTCAGACGCTCTACCATCTCTTCAAAATCATCAAATAGGTAGTTTGCCATAGAGCCGGGGATCGGATTGATCTCGTTTAGCAGTACTTCACCATCGACTACAAAGAAGTCGCAGCGGATGATACTTCCCATAAAGAGCGGATCGTAGATACGCTTGAAGGCCTCTTGAATGTTGCTTTGAAGGCTCTCGTCAATATCGGCAGCGAGTACCTGTGAGTCGCGAGAGAAGTCCATATACTTCTTCTCAAAATCCAAAAAGGCCTCCTTTTGAGGCTCTTCGACAATAGAGAGTTCCCATTTGTCGGTAAAGCATCCTGCCTGGTTATACTCTTTAACCCCCTCGATGAAAGGTTCAATAATCACATCGTTATCAAACTCAAAAGCAACATCAAGGGCATAGTCTAACTCTGAAGCCTCTTTGACAATGCTAACCCCAATGCTCGAACCCAATCTTACAGGTTTAACGATCACAGGAAGCGGTGTTGTAATCTTACGCTCATCTGTTTTAGAAAGATGTTCATAGGCTACGGTTTTAACCCCCAGGCTCTGGGCTAAAAACTTGGTGTAGAGTTTGTTGTAAGAGAGTGCCGAAGCTTCGAGCCTTGGCGAGATAAAAGGGATGTTAAAGAATGTTAGCATCGATGCGATCTTTCCATCTTCACCATCTCTACCGTGAATGAGGTTAAGCACCA
>Ga0256843_1001284_pt1 | contig 20078 bp, 19 predicted proteins | sample AlvinellametaG_FD_191572 | JGI IMG/M metagenome (GOLD analysis project Ga0256843, IMG submission 191572) | Pompeii worm associated microbial communities from hydrothermal vent at the East Pacific Rise, Pacific Ocean - Alvinella | ecosystem: Host-associated > Annelida > Integument > Unclassified ... | reverse complement strand
CTCTGGTTCTAAAAAATGTTCTACGGAGAGGTAGAGCATATAAAACATGGTGACAAACAAAAAGAGCGTGTTGACAAAGCCAGCCATCATCTCTGCACGCATAAACCCAAAAGGGTAACGAAAAGAGACTTTTTGAGATGCCAAACGCAAAGCAAGGTAGCTAATAGCCACGGCAATCACATCGCCAATGTTGTGCAACGCATCGGCAATAAGAGCAAAAGAGTTTGAGAGTAACCCAAACCCAATCTCACTCACAATAATCACAAGGTTAAAAATAATGACCCAAAAGATCTTTTTTTCTCTCATACCTACTCCTAAAATATAGTATAGGGGGGTATAGTATATTTTAGTGACTTAATGTCCGCTTAGGTAGTGTAAAACATTCTGTCGTACATAGACGATGCCCAGCTAAATTGTGCTTTGGCTTCCCCTAGTCCATTGGTTTTCCACGCTTCATCACTTACGGTACTGTGAAACTGTGTTTCCCCTTTTGACCCATAAACATACTCAGAAAGGAGTGTCATTTCGCGTTGTGGTTGCATCGAGACAATGGAGACACAAAAGGTCGTAGGACTCACCCATTTTATCTTCTTTTTGGCAATATCATCGGCAATAAACTTTGCCACATTCACCCCTTCGGTAAAGGCGGTATTACCAGACTTAGAAAAGCCCATAGGACGAATATCGCCACAGCCAAAGATATTGGTATGCCCTTTAAAACGGTTGGTATAAACATCTAAGTTTGCTTCCACACGGTTGTATGGGGTTTGCGTAGTAAGCCCTAGTTTTTCTAAGAGTTTTGGGGCACGTACATTGGGGTAAAAAGAGGCATCCTCAAAGAAAATTTCATCAAATTCCGTCTCAAAGATTTTCTTATCCAAATCAATACTTTCTATTTGAGAACCAGACATATAGACAAGCTCATCTTTATAGAGCTCTTTAAAGACACTCAAAAATCCATCTTCTTTTATGGTCACTGTGTTGTTGGCATCAATGACAATCACTTTTCCATCTATCTTGTTTTGTTTAATATAATCCGCCAGCAAACAAGCACGCTCGTAAGGTGCTGGCAGACAACGGTAGTTTCCACTAGGCACGGTAATGACAAAGTTTCCACCCTTAAAGGCTTTTATCTTACGTTTGAGTGTCAAGTGTTCAGAACCTGCTATAAACGCAGCAGGATACTCACTGCGTAAGCGTGCTTCTAACGCTTCATCTTCTTTACACCACTGATGGTAGTCATACTCAATGCCCGTTGCAAACACCAAGTAGTCGTAGTCAAGCTCCCCTTGTGTGGTTTCTAGCACATTCTCTTTGCTTCGTAAGCCCGTTGCTTCTGCTTGAAAATAGCTGTAACCGTGGGTATTGGCAGCATCAATGTAACTGTGGCTCAAAAAATCCATATCAACAAGATCAAACATCCATGCATTGCTCACAGGACAAGAGAGAAAGGCATCTCTTTTCTCTACCAACGTCACTTCGGCATGGGGTACATACTGTTTAATGTGTTTGGCAAAAGCCAATCCAGACCACCCTCCACCCACCACAACTATGTGCGGGTTTTGACGCTTTTTTTTCGTTGAAGGTAAAGATGTTTTGGGGTCTTGTGTACTAGCACCCATGGCAAGGGTCGATGCAAAAAACATCATTTTAGCACTGTTTTTTAGGAGTTCTCTTCGGTTCATATCTTATCCTCTGTATTCAAGTTAAGACTATTGTAACCTTTTTGCTCTAAACACAACGCACAAACGCTGTTTTAGACTATAAAAAAAGCTTATTTAAATACATTTGCTAAATATATATCAAAATAACTGTAAATCATCATTGATTTTGATAAAGCCCTTTTTAACATCGTTAGCACTTACCGTTTCACTTAGGTCAATGTAGTAGCTGTACTGTAGGCTAAATCCTTTACGAATTTCCATTTTAAGGTAGCTATGCGGAAAATGGCCCAAAGCAGACGATACAGCATTTTGTGTAGAGTTACAGTGAATACCCTCTTTAAAACTCACATCAAGGCGGTAGTCACACAGTGGAGTGAACGCATACATTTTTTGCAAGGTTTGTGTAACAGTAGAATTGCTTGGCACTACGTTGAGTGCCAAACACCTAGGAGGGGTTTTGAGTATCTCTTTATGGTATACATTAACCATGGCTTTTTCATCACACCCCAACAAAATGAGCCAAAGAGGTAAAAGTATCCAAGCGGTTTTCATAAGACTACTTTACAGTCTTTTTACCTGCTTTAATCCACCCATTTTCAATACCACCTTTTAACTCATACACATGTTCAAAGCCCATTTGTGTAAGTCCTTGCCCTAAAGATTTAGAACGATTTGCATGGGCACAGTAGAGTAAAATAGGCTCTTTTTTGTCTTTGACCAAATGACCTAACTCAAAAAACCACCCCGCCAAGTCTGCTTCACCTTTAGGGGTAAAAAACATCATCTTATGTGCCCCTTTAATAATGCCCGTTTTTTGCCACTCCCCTGGTGTACGAATATCAATCACAGGATGCCCCTTAGCTTGAAGTGCCGTAAATTCTGCTACACCTACTGTCTTAAACTCCGCAAAAAGCGATGTACCTAAAAGTGCCGATAAAAGTAATAATTTTTTCATAAAATGTTGTCCTTAATTCTGTTTTTAAAAGTGTACTACACAAAGGTTACCCTAGGCTTAATACGGCTGTAAAATTATGGTGCAACTCCACGCTTTACTAAAAGGTTACCATGTTGATGTCTTACTTTTACAGTGGCTATTTTACCAGAGGGTACATTTTGCATATATGCCATAAATTGTGCATAGGTAACATTTTCAATTGTGTTTTCCCCCTCACCTACACCATAAATATAGTCTTGAACACTAAGTCCCAAACGTATTTCTGCTGGTGAACCACGCCATATTTGTACAATTCCACACCTAATATATTTTTTAGGCTCCCTTTTTACATTTTCTTCATCTTTAGGATGATACCACTGTCCACATCTAAAGCCCCATCTTGCCTGTTTATCTTTGATTGTTTTTGGTACATATGGATAGCCATTTCTATCTAAGCCATACCCATCAAACGCAAAAGCATAGTACTTTGCCTCACCCTTTAGACGCTCTTTTTTATCAAAGTGCCACTGCATCGGTGCATTAAAACGCAAAATCTGTGCCATCGTGGCAATGTCTAGCTTCCATGCCCCTTGCTCTTTTTTAAAAAAGTGAGGGGTACATTTTCGCTCTTCTACTGGGTCATTCATAACTACCGCATGGATACCATCACTCGCATATTTTATCTTTTTACTTTGCATACAAGGGGTTAAAAAACGTATCTCATTGTCTTGATTTATCTTTGTAACCGTATGCGATGAGAAAAACGTTCTAGTTGTATCGGTATAGATATCTAAATTAGGGTTGGTATTATAGGCTTTGAGGGCATCTAAGTACTTTTGTAGCACCTTTATTGGACTATCACCCTTTGAAACCAAGACATTCGTACCTCTTTTTTCTTCACGCTTTTTCTTACCAATATAGGCTTTGGTTTTCGCCCCTGCTCCTATAGACTTACTCTGCATAGGAGGCATAAATGCTTTACCCACTTGTGCATCATAGGCTCTATCGGAGATGAGTTCTGCTGCCATATAGATAGCATCAGAAATTGTATTGTTCCTAAAGTATGGCACAAAACCTTCACGTTCAATGTAGGAAATAAATGCATCGGTATAGACCCCTTCAAGTGCCATAGAGACTTCTAAACGTACTTTATCTTTGGCTGTATTAATAACCATCAAAATGGCTTTTCCTGAGCTACTTCTGCTCTCTTGTTGTAAACGGTTAAATTCACGGTTAGCAAAAAGGTCAATATTCTCATCACTGGTAGTTGTAATGGTTCGAAAATCAATATCAAAACTATCTAAAAGATGCTGGTTAAAGGCTCTATACTCCTGCATGACCTTTGCATGGTCTAAAACTACATAGGCGTTGTCTATCATAATGTTTTCTAGACTATTTTGACTCTTTTGAGCTTCCTCTTTGCTTTCACATCCTACTAAAAAGAGAAGTAAAAAAATAATATATACCGCTTTCATCTATAGTCCTAATTCTAGTTTTTTATGGGCATTTTCTTCTGCTTTAAAATAGCTACGTTTCTCAAAACCAGCCACCGATGCTATGAGTTTATGAGGCATTTTACGAATGGCGCTGTTGTAAAATCCTACCTCTTCATTATAGAGCATGCGTGTTATATTAATACGATTTTCACTCCCCTCTATCTGGGCTTGAAGTTGTAAAAACTGCTCCGAAGACTTTAAATTTGGATAGTTTTCAGCCACGGCAAAAAGTTTCATCACCGAACTGCTCATTTGCTTGTTTAGTGTGGCAAGTTTAGCCGCATCTTTACTTTTTAATAACTGTGATGCATTAGCACGAAGGGCAGTAATGTCTGTAAGTAACTGCGTTTCATGTGTGGCATAGGCTTTCACCACTTTTACCAAATTTGGCAGGAGGTCAAGTTTTCGTTGCATCGTGCTTTCTACTTGAGACCATGCCACATTGACTGCCTCCTCTTTACTTACCAGTCCATTGTAGAGTAAGCCTGTTCCAAGAACTACAAAAAGTACAATACCCCCTATCCAAAAGAAACGATAACTTTTTCTAGGTTCATTCTCAAATAAGTCAGATAAATCATCATGACCATTTAAACTCTTACTTAACTTTTTAGCTTCCATCTCATCCAATAGATTTTTCTCTCTTAACGCTTCTATTTTATCTTCATAATTCACCATTGATCTCCCGTATTAATTTAATGCCCTCTTGGGCTGTAATGCTCTTAGACTCCATTGATTGAAGAATACGCTCTATGCTCTGTTTGTCTTTCTCTTTTTCTATAATTAACGCTTGACTCAGTTCAAGCAAGCGTTTTTTTAAAGTAGGATAACTCACATCTAAAGAGACTGCCATCTCTTTAAGGTTACCTCCATGCAAAATAAGTGACTCTGCTAACTGCTGATGGACTAAAGTAAGACGTGCCAAACGAGGAAATTTAAATCCTCCATTAAAGGTAGTTTGACACGCTTCACATGAAAGAGACTGGATAGTAAGAGAATGTTCACATATTAAACATTTTGTCATTTTTACTCCATTATTTTAAATATGATTAAAATATTGTAGTAGTTTTTTAAATAAAAGTCAAATATTAGAAGAAGTATTATTTGTAGAGGTCACTACCTATTACTTTGTATGTAATGTGTGATTCAAAGCTATCACTACACTTTATGCCCCCAATAAGTCCCACAGGATGCCTAGAGGATTTTGCAATCTCTAAAAGTGATTTTCCTACAATAGTTACATTGCTTTTTGTTTGCGTAGGTCTAAATGCACCTAAACCCACATAGTCTAAAGAGAGTTGATTTGCTTCTAAAATTTCTTCTTTGTTGTGTGTAGAGAGTCCTAAAAGTTTTGAACCAATCACTTTACGTATCTCTTTTATTGTTTGAGAGGGTGTTTTGGCATAGTTGCGTATATCTTCTTGCCCAACATGTAAACCATCAGCATACTCAATAAGTTCAATGCTATCATTCACAATTAAAATGCCATCATAGTATGTACGAATTTTAAGAAGTGCGGCTTTTTTCTCTTGGAGTGAACCATTTTTATTGCGGTATTGAAGTATAGGAATTGTATAGGTAGTCTGTAGATGTTGTAGATGCTCGCAAAGAGATACACCTTTTTTCAAAAGTGTATCATGATCTACAAGGGCATAAATTTGTGTAGAGATTAGCTTGCCTTTTTGCTAAAAAGCTTGAAGAGTCCTGCTAAGGTATCATGCATATCACCACGATCGACAATCATGTCAATAAGTCCGTGCTCAAGCAAAAACTCTGAACGTTGGAACCCTTCAGGAAGATCAACACCAACCGTTTGTTTAATAACTCTTTGTCCTGCAAACCCAATAAGTGCACCTGGTTCAGCCATAATCACATCACCAAGCATTGCAAATGATGCACTTACACCACCCATAGTAGGGTCAGTTAAAATAGAGATAAACGGTAAACCTTTTTGATGTAGTCTGTTAAGTGCTGCAGAGGTTTTAGACATTTGAAGTAAAGAGTAGGTACTCTCTTGCATTCTAGCTCCACCAGAAGCAGAAACAATGATGAATCCACACTCTTTTTCAATCGCTCTCGTAATGGCACGTACAATCTTTTCACCCTCTACTGAACCTAAACTTCCCCCCATAAAAGAGAAGTCAAATACAGCAATCTCAACAGGTAAACCACCAATCGTACACGAACCACTCATCACAGAAGAGGTTTTTCCCGTTTTAACTTTTGCCTCTTCAAGACGTTTTTTATATGATTTTTTATCAGAAAACTTTAGTGGATCAACAGGAGCTAAATTGGCATCCATCTCAACAAAAGAACCCTCATCAACAATAGAAGCAATACGTTTTTCCGCTGAAATACGAAAATGATGGTTACATTTAGGACATACATTTTGTTTTGCTTCAACTTCTTTGTAATACATTAATGAAGTACATTTAGGACACTTAATCCACTGATTTGGCTCTTGTTTTACTTCGTCTTTTTTAAATAAATTGCTAAACATCATTTACTCCTAAATACTTTTAATTAATTTTTCTATTTTTAAGGCTATATTTTTATCTTTTGATACTATAACATAATCCTCTTCAACAATAACTTCAAGCCCTTCACAAAGTGCCAATCCTGCTGCAAAATCATAAATACGAAACGCCCCCATAAATAAAACATAGTTAACACTGCGTGCATACGCCAAAGAGAGTGCAATCGCACCAGGGGTTCTAAATTTAAGATGTTGACTGTCTAAAAGGGCTACCAATTGTGGGTTTGCATAGGCTTTTTCAAAAAGTCCTACTTCTGCTTGAGGTGCAGTATGGGGGGAAAAGAAATGCGTTGAAAAAAGTTTACCTTGTTTCACACCTTCTCTCTGTGTCGTAAAGAAAATATCACCATTTGCTAAGTTACAGACAATGGCTTCATCTAAAATTCCATCAGCATTTACTTTAGCTACAGAAGTTCCATAAAAAGGAAATAAAGAAAGAGCATTAGCGCTTCCATCAATAGGGTCAATAATAATTTGACTCTTCCCTTCTCCAATAGATCCTGACTCTTCTGAGTCTATTTGACCAAAAGTGCCTAGATGCTTCACAAAAATTGCTTCAGCCATTAAATCAAGCTTTGAACTGACATCACCTCCAGCCCCTACATCTGTTTTTTCAAACCAAGAAGCATCAAATCCATCTTTTAATGCATTGCTTATCTCTTCATTGGCTTTGATACATGCTAAGGTAAAGTCAGTCATCTAAAACTATTCGCCTTTTTTATCTGCTGCTATTGTTGGCTTGATACCTCTTGGTGCAACCATCCAGAATTTACGAATTTCTGTTCTAAAATGCTCTAAAATATAGCTTGCTCTTTTTGAACCCGTTTTTGCAGCATAGTCTTTGAGTAAGGCTTTGAGTTCAAACATTTCAGTGTCCCACTCATCCGTATCAATACGTAGTGGCTCAACAAGCTCAGGGTTTACTTTTTCATAGAAGTCACCCTCTAAGTCATAGACAAATGCTTTACCACCTGTCATTCCTGCACCAAAGTTTACACCCGTACTACCAAGTATCACGGCAACCCCACCTGTCATATATTCACAAGGGTGATCACCCGTACCTTCAACGACTGTGGTTGCTCCTGAGTTACGTACAGCAAAACGCTCACCCACTTGACCATGAACATAGAGTGTTCCACCCGTTGCACCATAAAGACATGTGTTTCCACCGAGTGCAAATTCGTGTCCTGCTTTTTGTGCAGAAATCACAATTTTACCACCATTCATCCCTTTACCAATGTAGTCGTTACCTGCACCTTCAATGTTAATATCAATACCTTTAGACATAAAGGCACCTAAAGATTGTCCTGCAGTTCCCTTCATGTTAAGTGTAATTGTACTTTCAGGAAGTCCAGCATTACCATAACGTGCAGCAATTTCACCCGAAATACGTGTCGCAAAACTTCTATTAAGGTTTGAAATCTCTTTATTTAAGACTACTACTTTACTTGGGTCTTCTATTGTTGGCATAAGCTCTTCTACCAATGCTTGTTCGTACTCATTTTGGTCGTATGGTTCATTAAATGGTACTTGACATGTATTGACACCCTCAATTTTGTAGAGTAACTCTTCAAAATTAAACTTTTTAGCAAAAGCATCATCAATCACTTCAAGTAACTCGTTTTTACCTACAATCTCTTCAAGTGATGTGTACCCAAGTGAAGCAAGAATTTCTCTCACTTCTGTTGCGATTAATGTAAAGTAGTTAACCACTTTATCTACATTTCCTGTAAACCTTTTACGTAGGTGTTCATCTTGAGTAGCAACACCAACACCACATGTATTGAGGTGACATACTCTAAGCATAATACACCCTACAAGTACCAATGCACCCGTACCAAATGCGTACTCTTCTGCACCTAAGATAGCTGCTTTTACTACATCAAGACCTGTTTTAAGTCCACCATCTGTCTCTAGGCTTACTTGCCCTCTAAGGTTATTGGCTTTAAGTGCATTATGTGCTTCAATGAGTCCAAGCTCCCAAGGGTTCCCCGCAAAACGGATAGAACCAATAGGTGCTGCACCTGTACCACCATCTGCACCTGAGATAATAATTTTATCGGCGTAGGCTTTTGCTACACCTGCTGCAATGGTTCCAACACCTGCAGTAGATACCAATTTTACAGCTACTCTTGCATTTGGATTGATTTGCTTCATATCAAAAATAAGTTGTGCCAAATCTTCAATAGAGTAGATATCATGGTGTGGTGGTGGAGAGATAAGTGTCACCCCTGGTTTTGTAAATCTAAGTTCCGCAATCAGTGGACTTACTTTACTTCCTGGAAGTTGACCCCCCTCACCTGGTTTTGCACCTTGGGCAACTTTAATCTGAATTTCAGTAGCACTACGTAAATACTCTGGTGTTACACCAAAACGACCGGATGCCACTTGTTTGATGCTAGAGTTCTTCTCTGTACCATAACGTGCTGGATCTTCTCCACCTTCTCCTGAGTTTGACTTTGCCCCAATCTTGTTCATCGCAACAGCAAGTACTTCATGTGCCTCTTGTGAGATAGACCCCATAGACATCGCAGCGGTTGAGAAACGCTTGAAAATAGCACTTAATGGCTCAACTTCATCAATACTAATTGGTGATCTATCACTTTTTAGATTATAGAAGTCTCGAATAAACTTTTTATCACGCTTGTTGACAAGTGTTTTTACCTCTTCATAATCTTCTGCACTTCCAGACTCTGCTGCTTTTTGAATTGCTGAGATAGTAGGACGAGAGAAGTCATGGAACTCTTCGCCTCTTCTGTATTTATAGAAACCACCTTTATAAAGTGCATTTTTCTTACCTTCAAATGCTGTAGTAAAGGCACGCTGGTGTGCTGTATTTAAACGCACATCAATATCGTCATATCCAAGACCATTGAGTAGTCCTTCTGTTCCAGTAAAACACTCATTTACTATCTCTTTACTTAAACCAATCACATCAAAGAGTCTTGAGTTACGGTAACTAGAGATTGTTGAAATCCCCATTTTAGACATAATTTTCATAAGTCCTGCACCCATGGCACGACGGAAACGTTTAAGCGTTGCCTGCATTTCAGGATTACCCTCTTCAAGCTCTTCTACTGTGTAGTAAAGTAAGTAAGGGAAAATAGCTGCGGCACCAAAACCAATCATAGTTGCTGCTGAGTGAGGATCAAAAACTTCACCCGTAGCTGCTACAATACTCACTAAGTGTCTAAGTTCCACATCAAGTAAATCTTGACTTAAACGTCCAATAGCCATGAGCATTGGAATGACTTTTGTATTTTCATCTAAGGCTCTATCATCTAAAATAACCGTTCTTACGCCATTATCTCGTACATCTACAATGATTTTTGCAATCAACGCTTCAAGGCTACCTTTAAGGTCAGTCGTATAAGTTGTGTCATACATACCAACTTTGTAACTTGCATCGTACTTTTCATTTGTTTCATCACCAAACTCTTGAAGTAAACAGAATTTTTGTGCCGACATTACGGGAAGTACTGTTTTTAAACGTTTCGCATGGCTTGCACCATCGGTTAACATATTTTGTTGCTCACCAAACCCAGTGTTTAAACTCATTACCGTTTTTTCACGAATTGGGTCAATTGGTGGGTTCGTTACTTGTGCAAATTTTTGTTTGAAAAAGTCTGTAAAGTTACGTTGTTCTGTAGAAAATGCTGCAATTGGTGTATCATCACCCATCGCACCCGTAGTCTCTTTACCTTCTGCAATCATTGGTCTTACTACTTCTCTAATTACTTCTGTGGTGTAGTTAAAGTAACGTTGTTTTGCAACCATATCGCCATACTCTGTATCACACGTTTGTACTTTAGTGTTCGGTACATACTCTTGTAAATAATCCATATTAGCATTGAGCCATTTGTCGTAAGGGTTTGCTGCTTTAAGGTACTCGTCAATATCGGTAGACTTTAACACTTTTCCATGTTTGAGGTCAATTCCCATCATCTCACCAGACTGTAGTCTTCCACGCTCTACAATCTCATCTTCAGGTATTTCAAGTACACCATATTCAGAAGAGATAAGCAATCTATTGTCAGTGGTTCTAATGTATTTAGAAGGTCTTAAACCATTTCTATCAATCACACAACCAATGTAACGTCCGTCAGTCATACTGACTGCTGCTGGTCCATCCCAAGGTTCAAATGTTGTACTTGCATACTCATAAAAGGCTCTAAGGTCTGCATCCATATGGGGTGCATTATGCCAAGGAGCAGGTACAAGTGAACGTGCTGCTTTAAAGAAGTCAACACCATTGATGCGTAAAAATTCCATAAAGTTGTCTAGACTTGCAGAATCTGACATTCCTTTTTGAATGACATTTTTAAGTCTTTGCATTTCATCATCAGTAAATACTTCAGATTTTACTGCTGCCATTTTAGCTGCCACGTTGAAACGGTTGGCTGTAACTGAGTTAATCTCACCATTATGAGCAATCATTCTAAACGGTTGTGCAAGTTTCCATTGTGGTAAAGTGTTGGTAGAGAAACGTTGGTGGAAAAGACAAAAAGAGATTTCAAAATCTGAGTTTGCCAAATCTTTATAAAACTCTTTAATGTGCGTAGGCATTACAAGCCCTTTGTACGACACAACAGAGGTAGAGAAAGAAGGGATATAGAAATCTTCTTCGTCCATAAGTTCTGCTTCTATCTCTTTACGTGAAAGGTAGATAAGTGCTTCAAATCTGTTGGCTGCTACTGCCCCTTTAGGTGTTACAAATACTTGTTTCATTGTTGGAAGAGAAACAAGTGCTTGCTCTCCTAAGGCATTAGTATTTACAGGTACTGTACGTGTATACAAAATATTTAAATCATTGTTTTCACATACTTTTCTAATGACATCAAAGTTGCTTTCATTCTTAGAAAAGACCATCGCTACTGCGTAAGTCTCTGGTAAATCTACACCATCTAAAGCTGCTACTTTTGCAAAAAATGATTTTGGCAATGAGAGTAAAAGTCCTGACCCATCCCCTGTTTTACCATCTGCTGCAATCGCTCCTCTGTGCATCATACGAGAGAGTGAAGTCACGGCATCTTCTAAGTTTCTATGAGATGGAGTATTGTCGATTGATGCTAAAAGCCCAAACCCACAATTGTCCTTAAATGAAGTAAATAAATCTTGCATATTCCAACCTTTATAAATAGCTGAACACCCTACTAGTGTTCGCAAATGGGGTGGATTATACCCAAATATGTGTTAAGATTTGTTTAAGCCAAATGCCTTGGCAAGAGTCACAGACGTGAAGAGAGAAGTTTATCTACTTTTTACTATATATAGTAAAAAACTTTGAAAATTCTATTTAAAGAAATCAGTATTAATAAATAATAAAATAGTAAAATATTCTTTCTATTTTTCTCAACAAATTGGAGTTTTATGAAAAAATATATCTTTTTGGTATTTTTATTACTTATTTTTACATTTGTAGGTTATATTTCAGATCAAATAACATTAAAAAATCTTTTTATTAGTGATACTTCCTATTCCTTAAATCGAAAAGGTATGCACAATCCAAAAAAACCAATACCTCCTCTTTTCCATTTAAAAAGAGAACAAGTTTTTTTTATTCATCCTGCAAGCACATCTGATGCAAAAGCAACTTTTACTTTTAATATAAGAGAAAAATTATTATGGGATTTTTCTATTCAAAAAGGTTCCAAAGTTGGAAAAATTTTATTTATGATTAAAAAAAATGATGCTGATTTAAAAAAATTTATAGTAGATAGTAAAAAAAGTTATACTATAAATATCAAAGTAAAAAAAGGGGATAAAGTTACAATTATTGCTAATGCAGCAGGTTCAACAGCTGGTGATTGGGGTAATTTAAAAATTTATACATATGAAAAGTATTATTATTGGAAAATTCTATCTATTGCACTTTTGTGGGTATTATTTTTTACTTATTTCATCAACAAAGGATATATTTATATTGCATCAAGTTCTCTTCTAGGATTTTCACTTACACTTTTTGCAGAATATGTAACTTTTGGTTCGATGGCATTTTATAACCTTAGCATATACACAATATTTTTCTTTTTATTTGCTTTTTTATTTTTACTTATTTATCAAGAATTAAAAATTCTAAAGAAATTAAAAATTGCTACAATATTAAAACTACTCACATCTTTAATACTTTTCAGTATTCCTACTACCTTTATATTATTTTATTTTATCTTTGATAAACCTATAGATTGGAATATTCTTTATGCCATTTATCAAACAAATTATGATGAAGCTCTCGGCTTTATAGAATCTTTTGTATCTATTGGCTATTTAGTCGGATTTTTACTTTTTATATTACTTTTTGGTTATATATTTTGGAATCAAGAGAAAAAAGAGAGAATATTTGTAGAACGTTCTTTACTTATATTTATCATTATACTGCTAATAGGTATTTCATCAAGAGAGTTACTTGATGCAAGATTACCAAATTTCATTTATAAAACTTATTTAAATTATTATAAACAAATTGAACGTTTACTTGAGTTTCAAAAGAAAAGAAAAGCTTCAATAATTAAATATTCAGCATCAAAAAAAGAAAAAGGTGAACTATACGTAATTGTAATTGGAGAGTCTCTTAATAAAAATAATATGAGTATATATGGACATTTCCGTAACACAACACCCAGACAGTTAAAACAAGTGAAAAAAGATAATCTTCAAGTATTTAATAATGTATATTCTAATGCGGGTAATACTATGCAATCTCTCTCCTATGCCTTAACTGAAACAAATCAATATAATGGAAAAAATTTTTTAGAGTCACTTTCTTTTATTGATATTTTTAATAAAGCTGGATTTGATACTTATTGGCTCACAACACAAGGTATATTAGGAGAATCAAATACTGTACTTTCTGTAATTGCACAATCATCTAATCATATTATTGATCTTGGTAACAATATAAATGTTAGTAGTGGTCTTTCATCTTATTATGATGAAAATACTATTAAAGAGTTAAAAAAGCATATTTCAACTTCTAAGAACACACTTATTATCATACATATTTTTGGTAGTCATTTTCATTATCAGTCTAGATATCCAAAATCATTTGTTAAATATAAATCTACCTTACCCTACATCTTAGGGACAAATCGAAAACTCACATTAGAAGATTATAGTGCTTATGATAATGGTGTTTATTATAATGATTATGTAATAAGTAATCTTTTAAATATAGTTAAAAATAAAAGTGGCGTATCAGGATTTATCTACTTTTCAGATCATGGTGAGGATATTGCAAGACATAATGGACACACTTCAAGGTTAAATTCTTTTACATATGGAATGGTCAACATACCTCTTACTGCATGGTTTAGTCCTGAATATATAAAACGTTATCCAGAGAGATATAAAACATTTACTTCTAATAAAGAAAAACTTTTTTCAAATGATATGATATATGATACAGTCATAGGTTTAGCACATATTAAAACCGATCATTATGGCAGTAAATATGATTTAAGTGCAAAAGACTATCATCTTGATCCAAATAAAGCATTAACATTACATGGTAATCTTTCTTATTGTTCGCCAAAAAATTATTACTATTGGAAAAAATACAACACAGAAATCTTAAAAGATCGGAATTTAAACAATAAAATTGTAATTACAAATACTGATACTGTAGGTAAACTAAATGAAGCTTGGAAACTTGGATTTCGATCTTTTTCATTAAATATAAACTATATTTCAAATAAAAGTATATTTCAATGTGGAAGAAAAAAATTTAACACAAAAGGTAATTTAATAGACTTGTTTGCTTTTTTTAATGTTAAGAAAATACAAAACTTATTTTTAAACTTAACTAATATAACACCATCAAATCAAAGAAATATTCTTAAAAGACTTGAAGAAATAGATAAAAAATTAAATATAAAAGCACAAACTATATTAATTATTAACTCTCTTGATTTTGCAAAATATTTTAAAAATAAAGGATGGAAAATTGCACTAAATCATCCATCATCATTAAATAATTTAAAAGAGAATAATACTTTAAATTATTTAATACTTGATAAAAAATCATATAAAAAAGAAAATGTAAAAAATAGTATTATTATTACGAATTGTTTTAATCTTGCTGATAATAAATTAAACTATAAAATTCCAGAAATAATACAATATAATAGTGATAATACTATCAAATTTTTATTCTTTGATTTTAAATCTGTATTTGACAAATAACCTTTAAAAAGTACAGATTTAAGCGAAGAGAGAAGTTTATCTACTTTTTACTATAATAGTAAAAAACTTGAGGAGTTGACATCAAAGGGTTCATACTATCTGTCAAAAAAGCCAAAAATGAAGACTCTATCGCAGTACTTCTCACCGACAAAGATATACGTACATATTATCGTTTTTTTGGGGCAAGACACTCCATTTTACAGTTGGGAAATTTGGTCGATTTTGAAGTAGCAGGAGAAGATGGTCGGTTTATGCCTAGACTTCGTTCACTTTCGCATATGGGATTTCCTTGGCTTTTTGACAAAAACAGACTCCTCATATGGCACAACTTTATTAAAAAATTTGAACCCCACCTTCGTGATGCTGAGAGCTTAGATAGTTTCTATTTTGACCTACTACTTTTTGCTGCTAAACGTTGGGACAAACAAAACCCAAAACGCATTGTATGTGAAGTCTACCTTCAACTTTTAGAGTATGAAGGGAGACTCTACCCTGAAGAGAATTGTTTTATTTGTGAAACACGCATTGAAGAGGAGATTGCACTCATGCAAGGGTTTAAACCTGCCCATCCTCATTGCATCTATAGTCCTGCGTTACCTACAAAGAAAATATTGGATTTTTTTAAGCGTAAAAAGAGTACATTTTTAGAAGATGATGAAGTAGAGCATCTCTTTGAGATAGTGATGAAAGGACTCTAAGAAAAGAGTCCTTTAGTAAACTTATGCTTTTTTCACAAACTCTTGCTTGAGTTTAATTGCACCCACACCTGGTACTTTACAATCAATGTTATGACCGTCATTTCCTTCTACAAGGCGAATACTTTTAATTTTAGTACCTACTTTAATACCATCACTACTTCCCTTAACTTTAAGGTCTTTAATCACAGTAACACTGTCACCATCGGCTAAGATATTTCCATTGGCATCTTTAACGACTAAGCCCTCTTCTACCTCTTCTTCTGCTGCATTTTTGCTCCACTCATGGGCACACATTGGGCAAATATAGAGATCACCCTCTTCATAAGTATATTCGCTCTTACACTTTGGACAATTAGGGATATTTTCCATGGTTTTTCCTTGTTCAATTAATTTTAGAGCATGTTACTCTTTTTAATTTAAAAAGAAGCCTTTGACGTTAAAGAGTATAGACGATTTTTTCCTCTTTTTTTAAGACCTCAAACTTTGTACCCTCTTTGAGTACTTTGCCTTGATGCAAGACGACAATTCTATCGGCTAAAGCATAGGCACTATTGGCATCGTGACTTATCATAATTGTAGTGGTACCAAAATTTTTATGAAGCAGAGCTACCTCTTTTTGTAAAAGGTTTTTCATACTACTATCTAGGGCGGAAAAGGGTTCATCCATCAACAAAAGTTTAGGTTTTTGCATCATCGCACGGCAAAGACTTACACGTTGTTTTTGCCCTCCACTCAAATGCTTTACATTACGCTTTGCAAGTTGGGTAAGTTGGGTAAGGGCTAAAAGCTCTTTGGCTAAGGCTTTGTCTTGTGCTACAAAGAGTAGGTTCTCCTCGATACTCATATGCTCAAAGAGTGCATAGTCTTGAAACATAAATCCTATGCCTCTTTTTTGCGGAGGAAGTCTGCCCCACTCTTCTCCTTCTACTTTTAAGCTACCTTCAGCTTTTTCTAAACCTGCCAAGAGTCTTAAAAGTGTGGTTTTTCCTGCTCCACTCTCCCCCATAAGTACTACAAATTCACCTTTGTTGATGTGCAGTTTTACCTCTAACTCCATTGTTCCTTGGCTTCCGTGAAGTGGCATTTTCAAGTCTATGTCTAGCACTAAAAGACTCCTTTTGTTTGTTGTCTGTGGTTAAAAACATACACCAAAAGAAGCACTAAAAAACTCATGCCAAGCATCACGGCACTGTAGAGGTGTGCGGTATCATACTCCATCATCTCTACCATTTCATAAATGGCAACAGAAGCCACCTTTGTTTCGTTGGGGATGCTTCCTCCCACCATAAGCACCACACCAAACTCCCCTACCGTATGTGCAAAAGTAATGATGAGTGCCGTCATAATGGAGGGTTTAATGTTAGGCAAGGCAATGTACCACAAGGTTTGTAGTTTGCTTTTTCCGGCAAGGTAAGAGGCTTCAAGCATATGTGCGTTGAGTATTTCAAAACCATTTTGTAAAGGCTGTACCATAAAGGGTAAAGAGTAAAAAGATGAAGCCACCACAAGCCCTGTAAAGGAGAAGACCAATTTTACCCCTAAGTAGCTCTCAAAAAATTCCCCCAATGCAGAGTTAGGCGAGAGTACCACCAACAGATAAAACCCCAACACAGAAGGAGGCAAAACAATAGGCAAAGCAGTAATAGCTTCTAACAGAGGTTTCATTTTTGTTTTGGTTTGTGAAAGCCACCATGCAAAAGGCAAAGAGAGAAAAAATAAAATAAGTGTCGTAAGCCCCGCTAGTTTAAACGAAAGAAGAAAAGGTGCCCACTCCATTAGGGAACTCTATAACCAAAATCACGTAAAATAGTAGCCGAAGCACTGCTTTGCATAAAGTCATAAAAGGCTTTAACCTCAGGATTATACGCTGCACGTTTTAAAATAACCATCCCTTGATCAATAGGTCTATAGAGGTTTGTATCTACTTCTACCCAATGGCTCTTTTTAACATATTTTTTCATCTGTGGAGCATAGAGTGCTGAGAGTGCCACTAAGCCCATATCGGCTACACGTACTGCATACATTACTGTCTGTGAGACAGATTCACCATAGATAAATTTAGATTTTAGTCGTTCATATTGTTTAGTATTATTCAATGCTTCCGCAGCAGCAATACCATAAGGTGCTGTTTTTGGATTGGCTATGGCAATACGATGAATGTTTACATTATCTAAAAGCTTCATAGGATTTTTCGAAAAATCACGCTCTTTTTTAGAAAACAGTGCCAATGCTCCTTGAGCATAAATTACAGCAGGCTTCAAAGCCAAAGCATCTGCATAAAGTGACTGAGGGTACTTCATATCAGCAGACATAAACAAATCATAGGGTGCACCATAGCGTATCTGTGCGGTTAACTTACCAGAACTCCCTAAGACCGTATGCACTTTGGTGTCAGGATGTAAAGTTTCAAATGTAGCTACCAGTTTTTCAATGGCATATGACACATTAGCTGCTACGGCAATGGTAATTTCTGAAGAAAAAAGTAACGTATGCATAAAAAGAGAGAGAAAGAGTATTTTTTTCATGGCAAACCTTTAAAAGTATCTTGTGAATATACTGTTATACACTTTTATCATTAATTCAATCTTATTTTTATACTTGAAGAGAGAGGTTCTTTACCTAGGTGTGAAGTACTGCTATAATATAGTATTGAAAAAAGGATAATATATGGTCATTTTAGGCATAGGAAACGTACTACAAAAAGATGATGGGTTTGGGGTGTATGCTTCTACCTATTTGAAAAAAAACTACACTTTTTCTAAAGAGGTAGAGATTATTCACGGTGGGGTTGAGGGGATTAATCTCTTTAGTGTATTAGAAGAGAGTGATCATGTACTTATTTTAGATGCCATTGAGCTTGAAGATGAGCCTGCGAGCATCTACCTTATCCCCTCGTATGAACTCAGTGGTCATGGACTCAACTCTGGTGGAGCCCACGAGATTGGGGTGTTACAGTGTCTTGATATGCTTGAACTTCAAGGCAAACCCCAACCCAAAGCAACCATTTTAGGCATAATACCTCAACACGTTACCTTTGAGATGGCACTGAGCCCTACACTTACAAAGGCATTTGAAGGCTACATTAACGTAGCACTCAACTACCTCAAAAAAGAGGGTATTGAAGCTACCCTCAATGAAGAGGTAAGCACCCTAGAGGAGATACTCTTTGAGGTAAAGCGACTCTAACGCTTTACCACACTTGTCTCCCAACCATCATAACTCGCACCAAAGCCTTCAATAAGATCTATAAGATGGAGCGTCAAAGCATCAATATCGGTGTAAAACGGCTTATCTATACGGTAGAAACTAAACCCTTTTACCCCCTCATCATTGACTATCTCATCCATCACACCAAAGCCCTCTTTGCTTAGTGCCTCAATGAGTGCCTCTTTGTTTGTCTCTTTGCCTAAAAAGAGTTTATGCTCAATGGCACGAGGCACTTCAAGGGTGTCCTCTTTGGCTTTGAGCTGGTCACATACCTTATGATTTTGGATAATCTGCCACTCTCTTGGGGTTGGATAGAGCAACTTTTTGTAGTAGTTCCACGCTTCATCTTCTTGAAAGCCACTACTCATCTCATAGCTTGTAAACTCATCAAGGGCAAAGTTTAAAAAGTCTTGCCAATTGTAGGTAAACTGCAAGTAGTACAAAAAGGTCACATAGCCATCAGAAAAAATACGCCCCACATACTTACCAATACGGTACTTAATGAGTGAAGCCTCTAGCTTATCTTCCAAGTAAGCAATCTCTGGCTCTTCACTGGCACTAAGAAGCCCTTTTTCGTTTGGCTCTTTTAGCTTTACCTTAACAAAGGCAACCTGAGGGTAGATATAGCGTATCGCCTCTACATCCATAGAGATACCCGCATTAAATAAAATAGATGCTGGTTTTCCCTCTAAACTTTTCATATAAATTTCCCAATACTCTTGCATTGTTTTTCTCCTTATTGTTAAACGTCGGGGAGAGGATTCCCCGACCTACCTTTATTCCATCTCTAGGCTCATGAGGTACATATCTTCCCCATCAATCGTATCCATACTCAAACTACCACAACTACGGCACTTATAGATTATCTCATCTATCTCATACTCATCTTCACACGCACGACACCGAAGCTTTAACTTTTGAGGGTTAATGATAAACAGTGCATCAGCACACATCGTGCCTTCTTTAAAGGTATCAAACGCCACTTGAAGCAGATGCGTCTCAATGCCACTCATCACCCCTATCTTACAGACCACTTTGGTTACTTTTGTTGCGTCATTAGCAACTGCATTCTCTTCACACTGGTTTAAAAGTGCTTGTACTACGCTATATTCATGCATATTGAATACCTATTCATTTTTTGCAATTGTACAACGAATAAGCTGAGAGCAGGAAACAATTTGTTTACATACCATATGTTACCGTCGGGGTGAGGATACCCCGACCTACACCTCACCCCTCTCCTACAAAAACCTCTCTGGTGTCCCAATAGCACAGACTTTATATACAAACTCCCTCCTCAAAGTATGAAAAGAAGAATTTTCATCCCAAAACTCAGGATACATCACCTCAATTTCAGCCTCTTTA
>Ga0256843_1001283_pt1 | contig 20081 bp, 17 predicted proteins | sample AlvinellametaG_FD_191572 | JGI IMG/M metagenome (GOLD analysis project Ga0256843, IMG submission 191572) | Pompeii worm associated microbial communities from hydrothermal vent at the East Pacific Rise, Pacific Ocean - Alvinella | ecosystem: Host-associated > Annelida > Integument > Unclassified ... | reverse complement strand
CTGTAGGTGATGGTGCAAATCTTGTTACTGTCATAAGTGCTACCTTAAAGTTAAAATGTATTGGTTGTATTGTATCAAAATGTGGGTAAAAGTGGAGTTACAAGACATAAAGTCTTGTATAAGGTTTTAAAGTTTTGGTGTTTTGACTTTTTTCTTCATATCTTTAGTAGATTTTTTCATCGACTTAGCTTTTGTTTTTAGCTGTTTTTTATCTACTTTTTTAGTTTGTTTATCAAGCTTTTTAGTCACTTTGTTTGTTGCTTTTTTCTTTGTAGATTTAGCAACTTTTTTTACTTTTTGACCAGCTTTGACATCATTTTTAAGGTTTGATGCGACTTGTGGACCAACACCCTTTACTCTTTGCAAATCATCAAATGATTTGAACTTCCCTTTAGCTCTCTCTTTGATGATAGCTGTAGCTTTTGCTTCACCTATACCATTTATCTTCATCAAATCCTCTTTTGATGCACTATTAAGTTGAGATAAACTCATAGCAAACAGTGAAGTCATTGACAAAGATATAAGTGTAAAAATAAGTTTTTTAATCATAGGCTTCTTCCTCCCTGAAAGTTATTATAGTAAAACAATATCACACAAATATTATTTATGTGTAAATTCTGGCACAATTTTTTTCAAAACTGCCACTTTATTGTTTGAATGCAATAATAACTCAATATCGTGAAGCAATTGTGAATAGTCATATTTGGTAGGTTTAGCTATAAAAATAGAACTGTATTTTGTCTCTTTCTCACTATCATCAAGAAGTAACTCTTCATATAGTTTCTCTCCAGCTCTCAAGCCTACAAATTTTATGTGAACTTCACCCTCTTTACCATAAAGTCGTATCATCTGTTTTGCAAGATCAACAATCTTCACAGCCTCTCCCATATCAAGAACAAACAACTCTCCACCTTTTGCTATGGAAGCAGCTTGAAGTACAAGCTGACAAGCTTCTGGTATAAGCATAAAGTATCTAGTAATCTCTGGGTGCGTTACAGTAACAGGTCCTCCTTGTTCTATCTGCTTTTTAAATTTTGGTATTACAGAACCGGAAGAACCAAGCACATTGCCAAACCTAACAGCAACTATCTCTGTAGATTTACTTGGTACATTTTGGGCATACAGTTCAACGACCCTTTTGGTAGCACCCATTACATTGGTAGGACGGACTGCTTTATCTGTTGAGATAATCACTAGTTTAGAAACACCATAGGATATAGATAAATCTATCACATTTTTACTTCCTATGATATTGTTTTTAATCGCTGAAGAGATATTATCCTCACATAGTGGTACATGTTTGTATGCTGCTGCGTGAATAACCACTTCAGGCTTATATATATCAAAAACCTTTTCTAAGGCTTCTTTATCCAAAATATTAACTAATTTGGCTACAGCATTTGGCAATTGCTGTGATATTTGATATAGGTTATATTCGCTATGTTCAACTAGGATTATCTTTGAAGCTTTATATTGTTCACACTGCCTTGATATTTCACTTCCTATACTACCACCTGCACCGGTAATAAGAACTACTTTATCTTTGATAAATTCTTTGATAGCTTTGGTATCTAAATCTTTAGGTTCTCTTGCTAGTAAATCTTCTATAGAGATATCTTTAAACTCTTTAGTCTCAAAATCAAGTAGTTCAACTTTTTTTATCTCTGTAATCCCTAGCTGATTTAATTTATTGACTATATCTTGAAGCTGTTGTTGTTCTAAATGTTCTGTTATAATAGCCGTAGATATATTATAGTTTTTTACTACATACTCTATATCACCCATATCATAAACTCTAACATTATGTATATACATATCTGCTGTAGTATTATCTCCTATAGATATAATAGCACTTGGGAAATACTCAATTTGAGATTGTAAAGCACTCTGGATAATATTGGTTGTTTTAGAGTTTACTCCTATAATAAGAGCAGGTTTTAAAGTATGTTTACCATAACTTTCAAAAACAACTCTTTTGCTTATCCTTAATGCACCTATAAACATCAAAGATAAAAAGAAATCTATAATAATAACTGATCTAGGGAAAGGATTAATCATATCTTTAAAAATCACATATAAAATAATAAAAAATCCATAACTTAAAATATGTGCTTTTAGAATATTTTGTGCATCTATAAGGCTAAAAAACCTCCAAACTACTTTATAAACTCTAAATATATACATAAAAAATAGCTTTAAAGAAGTAATACATACCCACACTATCCAAAAAGTAGCTATAAATTTATCTTCAATATGAAAGTTAAACCTCAAAAGGTATGAGATATAAAGACTCAACAAAGACAATAATATATCAGAAAAAATAAAAAAACATACTCTTTTTAATGAAGTAGGCTTGAGTATTTCTCTCATGATAAAACCTCTTTAATCCTGCTACAAACCATAACAACATCTTCATCACTCATACTACTACCACTTGGCAGACATAAGCCTCTATCAAATAGATAAGCTGATGTACCATCTACTATAGACAAAGCATCTTTAAAAAGTGGTTGCATATGCATAGGCTTCCATAACAGACGGCTCTCTATATCATAAGAGTTTAAAGCTTCCATTATTTTATATGGATTTGAGATATCAAGAGTCAATGTAGTTAACCATCTGTTTCCTTGAGAGTTATCTATCTCTGGCATAAAGGATATCTCATCTATATCAGATAACTCTTGCTTATATATCTCGTATATAGCCCTTCTTCGGTTGACTCTATCTTCTAGTACTTCCATCTGAGCTACACCTATGGCTGCTAGTACATTACTCATACGATAGTTATATCCTACCTCTTTATGCTCATAGTATGCTCTATCCTCTTTTGCTTGAGTAGATAAAAATCTAGCCTTGTCTATCCACTCTTTATTGTTGCTAACAAGCATACCCCCTCCAGAGGTTGATAGGATTTTATTGCCATTGAAACTAAATACGCCCATATCACCAAATGTACCACTCTGTTTATCTTCAAATGTAGCACCAAGACTCTCGGCACTGTCTTCTATCAGGTATATACCCTCATTTTTGCATATCTGGGCTATCTCATCTATCTTTGCCATCTGTCCATATAGATGAGTAACTATCAATGCTTTTGGTTTTTTGGGTGCTTTAAGTATAGCTTCTTTAAGTAGTGATGGGCTTAAGTTCCAACTATCATCACTATCTACAAAAACTGGTATAGCATTTTGATAAAGTATCGCTGAGACAGAACCTATAAAAGTAAAAGATGAAGCAAGTACAATATCCCCTTGGGATATACCAAGAACTCTAAGAGCAAGATGAAGACCTGCTGTAGCAGAAGATAGTGCCAAAGCATACTTACTACCAGTATAGTTACTGATACTCTCTTCAAATCTATCTACAAACTCACCTAGTGGTGCTATATAGTTACTCTCAAATACTTTAGCTATATATTCTTGTTCTTTGCCACTCATATGTGGTGGTGATAAAAATATCTTTTTCATACTCTAACCTGTAATAGTTTTTATGATGTATAGTATATCATTTTTTAGTGACCAGTTTTTTATATACTCTTTATTTATAGCTACTTTGTCCCTCCAGATGACATTTTTGTTATACTCTATAGGGTTTTCAACACTAGCCAAAATCTCTTCTTCGTTTTTGTACTTGATAGACGCTGGAGATGTGATGCCTGGTTTGATAGAGAGTATTACTCTATCTTCTCCTTGAAGCTTGTCAGCAAATCCTTTAACATCAGGACGAGGACCTACAAAACTCATAGAACCAAACAGTACATTGAAAAGTTGAGGCAGTTCATCTATCTTGTATCGTCTAAAAAACTTACCACTCTTTGTGATACGAGAGTCATTGGCTGTGGTAACAGTAGAGTTATTTTTGGTATTTTGGTACATAGTCTTAATCTTAAAAACCAAAAACTCTTTACCTTGATATCCTATGCGTTTTTGCATAAACAAGCCATTGCTTTTTGTCTCGATAGAAGCAACTATCCAAGCTAGTAGTATCAGCCACCAACTCAAACTTATGCCTACTATAGCAAAAGAGATATCAAAAACTCTTTTTATTACCTTATCTTTTGTACTTAGCATTTATATCTTTAACTTATATATACGGCTATATGGTGATGCGTGAACTAATTCAAATAACTTATGATCATACTTTCCAAGTATAAACATTTGAACATACATAGAGTTGAATGTTTGTGTGTCCATAATGATAAATTTTCCATAACTTTGCATATATAAGACTACAATATTACTTCCATTTCGATAAGCCTGTGCTTGTACTTTAACTTCACCATTTTTAGTATTTTGTGTTGCGATAAAATATTTGATAGGCTGTTTATTTTGTCCTATTGTTAAAGTACCTTTTAACATATCAAATACTATACCATTTCTAAATTGCAATATATTATTTGTCTTTTTGGCTAGAGTTGTCGGATAAAACATCATTTTTCTTAATGGTTTACCAGTTGTCAAATCCAAATTGCCAAATAAAGCAACAGTTGGAAAAATATCAAGCATACGATATGGCATATATAGATATATATCTCTACTCTTTGGAGGTAATTTATATGATGAACTATCAAGTTGTATTAACAATTCATTTGGATCTTTACCCTCAAATAGCTTATCAGCTACTACAGAATAGTTACTATCAACATATGTTTCTACAGCCAAACGGCTTAAGTTAGCTGCTAATCTAGGTGAAGTAGTTTGCATAATTTTTGATATGATAAAATTATCATTATTGTGTTTACCACCATCAATGAGTGTATTGGTATCACTATAGTACCATACAGGATACCCATAATCCCACCAAGTTAAAGTATAGTCTTTATCAGATGAAGTTTTATCTAGCAAAGCAAGATCTTTTACTTCTGAATTGTTAAATACTGTTGGTACTTTATAGTCTATAATATGTTTAATATTTGGATATATCAATACCAAAGTAGCTATAGCGATGAAAGCATATTGGAAACTTCTATCTTTGATATACTCAGATATTACAAATACCAGATATATCGCACTCATAGCAGCAACTGGTACAGCATAAACTGTAAATCTAAGTCCACCCCAGTGAGCAAATATACCTATACCTATCAGAGGTAGGGCCAACAAAAATGCTCTATTTCTAATAGTTAGTAAGATATAACCTATGATAGATAGTATAAATCCTATATTTGAACCTACCATTCTATCTGCTATATTAGCTTGATATCCACCACTCATAGGAGAGAAGAACAAGGTCTTACCAGCTTCTCTTACAGTTTGGTTAACTGCAAAAAAGTGTAATCCTCCCTCTTGTTCTGTCCCTGTTATAGTATAAGAAAAAACTTTTGCTATGATAAGACCAAAGACATTACCAAAAATCAAAAATAGACCAAATACCACACCACTGGCTATCATCAGTTCTTTTTGTTGAAATTCTTTTTGATTCAATATCATATACGCAACAACTATTAAAACAAGATGAATTATATACTTAAACGGTGCATCCAATCCCAAAGGAAGAAGTGCTAAAAACACTAAAAGAAGTGATGCATAAGTTGTTTTACTATCTCTATGATACCATACCATATAAGCACCATATATCATCCCCATAGCATATACTATAGCCAAACCTTGGTCATATAAAAATGGATACAACACTATAGCTATAGAGGCATACAGTGCTGAACGGAGATTAAAATCATGTGTACTTTTCATCAAAAAATACAAGATAAACATAGGTGCCATAGCACTAAACATATCTGTATCATAATACCCCGTCATAGTACGGTTATAATAACTCCAAGCAATACTACCAAGAAGAGCTGAGAAAAAACCCCATAGAGGTTTGTTGTATAGATTGGCTATCAAGATGATAGGTATCACAACCAAACTAGATATAAAGCTAGGCATATAAAGCATAATAGTCTCTAATGAAAATGGTGTTATTTTTGCAAACAGTGTTGTGAAAAATATAACTCCAAAATCCCATATACCATATACACGAGGATTATGCATATGCATATCAAACAGTTCTTTTTGAACTCCTGAGGCAAAGAAATATCCATCATTTGTATTGATCATCATTTGATTGTTCCAGAAAAACTCTGGATTATCACTAAACTGCCATACCCATATCATCCTAACTAAAAAACTAAAAGCATAAGCTATTAGCATCAGTATCATTAACTGTTTTGTAGTTACTTGTTTATTCATTTAATTCCTTTTTTGACAACTTCCCATATACCTAGTATCGAGCCTAAACCATAAGATACATGTAAAACAATAAAGCTAATTATCAAATATAAAATACTAGTAGTTCGGTTATTTATTTTGATACTTATGATTATAACCAAAGCTATATAACTAATCAATGATAAAGCAGAGATATAAATCAGTTTTGGATAAAAAACAGAACCTACTAAAGGTAATATCAAAGACAAAACAAATATCAATGGCACAAAATGCCTAAAACTCAAAGAATTTAATGTTTTGGTATAATATGCTGTAAGAATATTCCACTTACCATTTGCAAAGTTGTTTCTTGCCAAGTCAGTAAAGTTCTCTCTAGCATAGTAAGTACACTCAATGTCAGGTACTAGATATATCTTACCCCCACCATTTATAATCCTTTTGTTTAGCTCTATATCTTGATTTCGAACAAGCCTCTCATCATATAATCCATACTTTTCAAATACACTTTTAGGATAACACCCAAAAGGAACAGTATCAACCTCTTTGACCTCATCAACACCCACCCTAAAATCAGAGTTGCCAACTCCAAGTGGATGAGATAGTATAAACTTAATAGAGTTAGCCTTGATAGTTTTGTTTTTTACATCTGTTTTAACAATACCACCTACATTGCTAGCATTTAGTTTATGATGATACTCTATAAGTTTTGAAAAATACTCTTTTGGATAAGAAGAGTGAGCATCAAGACGGATGATATATTCTCCTTTTGCCTCTTTTATCCCAATATTCATAGCTACAGGTACTATCTTTTTTGGATTATGCAAAAGTTTAAAAAATGGATATTTTTGCTGATAAGTTTTTATAATCTCTATAGTTTTGTCTTGACTTCCCCCATCTATAAGCAAAACCTCCATACTATCTTTGGGATAGTCACTGTCTATGATAGAGTCTAAACATTTTTCTATATATTTTTCCTCGTTTAGTATGGGTATGATTATGCTTATATCAGACATTTAACAACTCCTTATTTTGAAAAGACTTAGCTCCTGAATAAAGCAACATAAAGTAATCCCATGGTTTATATAGTTTTTTATACCTAGGATAGTGTTTTAGCATACTGTATATATATAATAAGATTGATTGCCAACCAAATACTCTAAAATATACAGCACCACGAGCCATCAGAACCTCTTTTTGTAAGCTAAATCCAGAGCTTTGAGCATTATGAAATGATATAATTTTAGGTTCATACTCTATAGTTAAGCCTTTATTGTATGCATCACTTAACCATATAAACTCTTCTCCCATAGGATAGATAGAGCCTAATCCAAATCTCTCATCAAAATATAACTGATATTGTTTTATTTTATCTACTTTAAAAGCTATCTCTATAGATGAAACACTAGCTATAGTTTTTCGTGTATGCTTGTACGATGTAGGTGAGTATCTTTTGTTTCTATTATAAGCATTGCTTGTTTGAAATGTTATAATATCAGCTTGTGGATGATTTATAAATGTATCAGATATTATCTCATATATATTTGGTGACAGCTTAACATCATCATCCATGATAACTCCTATATTTGCATCTGATATATCTAGTAAGTGATTTCTATTTTTAGAGAGTCCTTTTGTGTGATAAGAGACTATTTTTATATCCAAACGACTAGCATACTTTTGATATACCTGTTTATAGTCTTTATCATTGGTTACTTGATGAGATATCTTATAGTTTAATCCCTCTTGTGGTTCTAAAAAAATATCAAAGATATTTTCAATCCCCTCATTTAGAGTTGCTATGAGTATATCTACAGTCATTTTATCTCTGCCTCACATATATTTTTATCAAAACTCATAATACTTACCAACTTTATCATCCAAATATTTAACATTTTTTGCCATAGTGTAAGGATTCCATTTTTTATTTTTTTCTCTCCATTCTCCATAAAAAGCACTCAAGTGTTCTTGTGCATTTGATGGGATAAAAACTTTTATACCCTTAAACATATATGACTTAAGTCCTTCATATGGAAAAGTTATTTCTCGTACAAGCAAACCTCCCATTTTCTTGATGGTATTTGCTGAAGTCATACCTTCAGCTGGCTTGAAACCATACCCTATAAGCTTATTACCATTTTTCTTAAAATAAAAGAGATCTACATCTACTCCATTATATGAGTATGTCTCTTCTCTACCATATAACCCATCATCTATAAGAAATGCTCTTTTTTTTACAAAACCATATTTTAAAAATATTTTTTCAATCTCAGGAGAGTAATCATCATGGAAAAGTCCTATATCTATATCAACATCATGAGATATAAAATCATTATCTCTTATAGCTCCAAGTAAAGTTCCATACTCCAACCACCATTGTAAATTAAGTTCATCAAAAACATTACTTAAAGCATATAAAACATCATTTGCATTAACTAAAAATATTCTATTGGCTTTCATACCTTTAATCTTCCAAAATGTATGTTTATAAATAGTCATTACAAAATAATTTAATTTTGGATATTTAATTAATATATCCTTTATATATTTTTTCATTTATATCCTTTCAATAATTTTTCTCTTGCTTTAAAATATCTAAAAATTAACAAATAGCAAAGTAATAATGTCAATATATTAAAACTTATATATAAAATCATTATTTTGATATAAGACAACATAAATAATAATATACTTAATGGTACAACAAAAATAAAAATAACTTTTAAATCATCTCTTTTTATAGAGAAAAATGAAAAAAGATAAAAAACTTCTATATACTTCAACAAATTATATATAACCATAGAAAAAGATATAGCCATAACTACACCAAAAGCGTTATCTCTAAATATATAAATCAATAAAAGTCCAAAAAACAGTCTAGCAGTTTCATTGAACAGTTCATACTTTTCATTTTCTGTACTTCTTAGTATATGTCCTGTAATTCCCGTAAATAAATCTACTATATACCCTATCAATAAAATATAAAAATAATTTGGCAACAAACTATATCCATCTCCTAAAATATAAGATATTTGTTCTATATTGAAAACAAGTACAAGCAATATAGGAGCAATTATCATTAAAACAATAAAAGTATTTTGTGCATAAATCTCCCCTATCTTATCAAACTCTTTCTGGCGATAATACTCATGAATTTTTGGCAGAACAAACTTAACCAAAACTGTCCCTACCAAATTCAATCCTGAAAATATTAAAAGTACTATAGTTAGTGTAGCCAACTCTTCATACCCTGTATATTTTTTTTGTAGTATTTGGGCTATATAACCAAAACTTGTGCCTATAATACCTAAAAGATAAAACTTCCAAGCCCTTGTAAAAATATCTTTTTTTATATACCAAAAAGGTTGAAACCTATATATAAAGTAAATAAATAACAATAAGTAAACAACTACATATACATAAAGATAGTTGATTGGTGTTGCTTGATTCAAAAAAATTAAAATTGAAAAGAAAGATATCAATAACATTCTAGGAATTAGCATAGAAAAAAGTATCGAACTAGATACATTTTTATTAGAATTATATTCCAATCCTACCATAGTAACAAATACTGTAAGATATGATATAGCCAATATCAAAATTCTCTCTTCTATAGTTTGGAAAAAATTATGCAAAATAAAAAAAGCAGGAATAAAAATTAGTAAAAATAACATACTATGCAATGAGAAAAACAGAGAAAAAGTATTTTTATCACCATTTGTAATCCTGCTTCCCATATAAAGTGATGTATAGTTCATCCCGATAAGTAACACCAAAATCTGTATAAACGATAAATAATATACAATTTCACCATAAATATCTGCACCTAAAATTTTGGCTATACTAAAATTAAAAATAAAAAATAAACCAGAAGAAAGTAAAGTAAAAGAAAAAGAGCTGATTAATTTATTGTTCATCCAATACTACCTTGATAGTTCTATTTTAGCAGGAGTATATTCTTTAAGTTTAAATTTACTTTTATCCATAGCCCATTGTTTATATGCATATAACATATACTCTTTACCATAAATCATTTGCAAATGCTTATTTGTATCTTGTGGTGAAAGAAGTTTAATATCATAAAAATCTATTTTTTTTAGAGGATATATATCTGTTTTTAAAAATTTACGATTATATCCAAAAACTATTGTTTGTGAAGTATGCTCAATATATGTAAAAAGATCAATATGTAAAGTATTTGTATGACTTAGATAAACCCTTATTAGACTACCAACAATATTATTTTCTTTATCTTTTTTAACTATATAATGTGCATCCAATTGTTCTTTCAAAACATAAAATATTTTCTCTTTAAGTTTTTCTGGTACAACTATATCTACATCAGTATCCCAAGGAATCAATCCTTTATGTCTTATGGCTCCTAGTAATGTACCAAATGATACAAAATATTCTAAATTATTTTTTTCCAATATTCTTGTTACATCCTTGAGTATATTATATAGGTGAGTAGCACAGCAAACTGGTGTATTATCTCCAAAATACTCATAACAATAATAAGGACTTTGTGGGTTACTAAAACACCTTTTTGTATTTTTCGTACAACGATAATTAGGATTTTTAATTTGATTTTTTTGTCTTATTTGTTTAGCTTTCAACATAATCCATTTTATCTTCAAAAAACGAAGCCACGACTTAATAATTCTCATTATAGGCTACTATCCTTATATTTTTTTAATCTATTAAATACTTTATCTATATTTGGTGTATCTATAGATTTTATCTTAGCATACTCTTTTATATAAAATAAACTTTTATCTATATCTTCAGTAAAATATCTTGAAGATATATCAAGTATATTTCTATTAACATCTCTTATTATTGGAACTTTTATATTTTGAAAAGATTTGATAGACTTTATTTTTTGTGTCATTTCATTATAGTTTGCAACGGCATAATGTTCTTTTAATGACTTGATATTTAACTTTTGTTGTTTTACTATTTGCATAAATTCATCATCCATAGCCAAAAGTATTTTAGAAGCATTGTCTGTCCACTCCTTATAGAAATATATATCTCCCTTATCTATTTGGCTATTTGTTATAATATCATATAATCTAGCACTATGTAATATAGGATTAGAGTTGGATAGATTTACTTCCAAAAAACTATTTAAAATATTTACTCTTAATCCTAGTAGCTTTTCCAAAAGATTTTTAACACTTTGACTATTATACTTGATAGCTACATATATCTCATCTTTTTTATCAACATTGACAAGAAAACCTTTTTTCTGTATTCGAGAAATATAAGGAACTCTTTGGGAAGCAAATATATTGATATCTACTTTTATAAGTTCTTCTACCTCCTCATTAAAACCTGCTACTCCTGGGAATGAACCGATAATACTATCTGAACGAATAAATGGTGATATTTTTGATATAACAGATTTTCTTATATGTGCAGGAACTGTCAATATAATCAAATCACTTTTTGGTATAACTTCACTCGGATTATTTGATATAACATCTATACTGCCTTTACATTGTTCTAAATTTGTTTTAATAATATCTGAAACAAAAACTTTAGATGTTAAAACAAATATATTATCTGTTTTTTCAAGATTTAAACAAGCTATCAAAGCATGTGCTATATTGCCACTCCCTACTATTGTAATATTCATTAAATCTCTTTTAGTTTTTTTATCAATAATTCATTATCAATAAAATCTCTTACTGCTATACGGATATACTCTTTATCTTCAAAGCCTATTTTTCCTGTCAAGTCTTTAATGTATATATCATCTTCCCATAGAAGTTTTTGAGTTAACTCAGTAGCACTAAACTTATCTAATACTTCAACCAAAAAATAGTTTGCTTGAGAAGATATCACTCTTAGGTATGGTATCTCTTGCAATCTATTATAAAACCTGTCTCGTTCTTGTGAGATTTCATAACAACTTTTAGTATATTCACTTTTATACTTTCCTATAATTTGCAAGAAAAACTCACCATAAGAGTTAATATTCCAAATAGATATCGCTTTACTAATACTCCCTAATAGTTGCTGATTTGATGTTGCTAAAACTCCTAGTCTAACACCAGGTACTCCATAACTTTTAGATATACTTTTTAGGATAATCAAATTTGGATACTTATCAATTATCTCTTGAGTTATCATACTCTCTTGTTCTCCATTAGTAGAAAAATCAATAAAAGATTCATCAAGTACAAAATTTTTACCCATTCTCAACAATCTGTCTGCAAGACTTAAAAGTTTTTCTTTTTTTATAAAATTACCACTTGGATTATCAGGATTTATAAGTAATACATTATCACATTTATCTGCTAGTTGCAAAACATCATCTATCGCATAAGTAAAATCTCTATTTTGCGGGACAAAGCTCACAACTCTATCATATCCGATACTCTCTGGATACTCATTAAATGTAGGGAAAACTATACCAAAAGTACCATCTATAGATTTTGCCAAAGCTCGTATAAGTTCTGCTGCACCGTTACCTACTATAATATTTTCAGCTTCAACATTAAACATCTTACCTGCAAGTAATCTTTGAGTACTCTGACCCGATGGATATTGAGATAAAAGTTCATAAAAATAAGCTTTCATCTCTTCTTGCATTTTTATAGTAGGGAAGTATGGATTTACCAGATAACAAAAATCTTTTAACTCAGGGAAACGCCAATAACCACCATATCGAGACTGAATTGCATTTAACTTATCTTGCTCATTTTTAGAAAAAATAATTTCAGCATTAGTTTTATCCTGAACATCATCTATCTCATACCATTTCTCACCATTGAGTCTCAATGCTTTAAGCTCTTGTTGTTCAAGCATTACAATAACTCTCAATACAGACTCATAATACTCATTATCACCCATAGCTTTAGAATAAGCCTCCAAAAATGGTATATAAGTTTGGGAAGAGAATTGCTTTGAAAATTTATAAATATTAACTGTTTTAAAATAACTATCTACATCCTGAAAGCGAAAAGCTTTTTTACCATAAAACCCCAAAATACTATCGTCATCATCTAAAGTAACTGCTGTACCATCCATCCAAGCTTGATACTTGTCTACTACAGCTAAAGATGGTCTTTGATCTTTTATAAGTTTTGAAATTATACTTTCTTCAAATAGTAAATCACTTTCAAGTAGAATAGTATCATCTTGTGCGAGTTTATCTTTTGCTAGATACAATGAATATATATTATTTGTTTTATCATAAATTGGGTTTTCTACATATTCTATATCTATATTCTTATATTTATTACCTACATGTGATATTAAATTTTCTTTTTTATACCCAACAACTAAAACAAGTTTTTTTATACCAACATTATTTAATTTTTCTAATGCTTGAGATATAAGTGTCTCACCATTTACCTCTAACATACACTTTGTATTTTCCTTTGTATATCTTCCTAAACGGCTACCTGTTCCTGCTGCCAATATCAATGCTTGCATCTATTGCTCCTGATGTTAGAGTTATGTGAAAATTCAACTTATATTAATTAAAATTATACCTATTCTTTCTAAAAGAGAGTAGTATACAAATATCCCAAAAATCTTACTTCATCACAACTTTTACACGATTATGTTATAATCTTGCAATTAAAAAAGGGATTTTGGTATGAGAAAGATTATTTTGATATTATCAGTTGTAGGTATATTTGTTAATGCAAAGATGATAAACAGTGTAGCTATGAGTGTAAATGGACTAGCTATCACAACAGCCGAGATACAGGCTGTACAAAAGCAGTTTAGAGTAGATAAGTCCAAAGCTATAGATATGCTTGTGATGGATAGAGTACAGCAATCAGCACTCAAAAATATATCTGTGCCAGATAGTGAAGTAAATGAGAGGATAGAGCTTATCGCTTCTCAAAACAACATCAGTGTTGCCAAGATGAAAGAGGTGTTGGCTTCACAAGGTACAAAATGGAGCAAATACAAAGAACGCATCCGTACAGCTATCAAAAAAGATAAGTTTTTTAGACAAAATATAGCACAAGATATAGTACCTCCAAGCCTAACTCAGCTAAAAAGTTACTATAACAAAAACAAAAAGATGCTTACCATGCCAACGGTTATAAATGTAGTTGAATACACATCTAAATCCAAAGATGCATTAGAGAAGTTTTTAAAAACCAAAGCTAAAAATGGTATCAAAAGTAGTAAAAAAAAGCTCTATACCAAAAATCTTGAAGAGTCTATGTTTGCTATCTTGATGCGTACTCAAGATGGAGCCTACACTCGTCCTATGAATGCAGGAGATAAATATATCATGTATAAAGTTATCTCAAAACAGGGTAAAGCTACTATGCCCTTTGAGTTAGCCAAACCGATTTTGGGTAGAATGTATCAAAAAGATCAACAACAGAAACTTCTCAAAGAGTATTTTGCAAAAGAGAAGATAAAAGCAAATATCAAAAAACTAAGATAAGGATATATATATGGGTCTAAAATCCGATAAATGGATAAGAGAAAAATCACTAAATGAAGAGATGATCACTCCTTTTGTAGAAGGTCTTGTAGGTGAAGGTGTAGTAAGCTATGGTCTTAGCTCGTATGGGTATGATATCCGTGTAGCTGATGAGTTTAAGATATTTACAAACATAAACGCTGAGGTGGTAGATCCCAAATGTTTTGATGAGAAAAATGTAGTTGATTTCAAAGGCGATGTATGTATCGTACCTCCAAACTCATTTGCACTAGCTAGAACTATCGAGTATTTTAAGATGCCTTCAGATACTTTGGCTATATGTTTGGGCAAAAGTACTTATGCTAGATGTGGGATTATAGTCAATGTAACTCCGTTTGAGCCTGGATTTGAAGGGCATATCACTATAGAGATATCAAACACCACTCCACTACCTGCTAAGATATATGCCAATGAGGGTATAGCTCAGGTTCTTTTCTTGCAAGGTGATGAACAGTGCGAAACCACTTATAGTGACAGAAAAGGTAAATACCAAAGCCAAGAAGGTATCACATTACCTCGTATTTTGAAAAAAGATTAAAAAGCTTTTAATCTTTTTTTACATTTTGTGCTACAATGCCAAAAAATAATTTTCTATAGATAAAGTAAGCAAATGAAAAATTTAATCATAGTAGAGTCACCAGCAAAAGCAAAAACCATCAGCAACTTTTTGGGCAAGGACTACAAAGTAGTAGCATCCAAAGGACACATCAGAGATTTGCCAAAGACAACTTTTGGTATAGATATAGATGATAAAACAGGAGATTTTATACCAAAATACTCCATCCCTAGAGATGCTAGTGCTACAGTCAAAGAGCTTAAAAAGTTAGCCAAAGAAGCAGAGACCATATACATCGCAACCGATGAGGATAGAGAGGGAGAGGCTATAGGGTACCACATAGCCAAAGCTATAGGCAAAGAGCCTACAAGCCTGCCTCGTATTGTGTTTCACGAGATAACCAAAAGTGCCATAAATCACGCACTTCAAAACCCTAGAACTATAGATATGGACTCTGTGGATGCTCAACAAACTAGAAGATTACTTGATAGAATCGTAGGATACAAACTCTCTCCACTACTAGCTAGTAAAATCCAAAAAGGACTTAGTGCAGGTAGAGTTCAAAGCTCCACACTTAAAATCGTAGTTGATAGAGAGCGAGAGATAAAGGCGTTTAAACCTCAAGAGTACTGGAGTATAGAGGCTTTGTTTGATAAGAGTGTAGATGCATCTATCTACTCATACCAAAACAAAAAGCTAGATAAACTCTCCATCCCTAACCAAGCTCTAGCTGACGAGATAGTAACAAAGGCTAAAGAACAAAGCTTCAAAGTCGAGTCTATAGACCATACACAAAGAAAGACTAAAACACCACCACCGTTTATGACTTCAACTTTACAACAGAGTGCTTCAACTCAGTTAGGTTTTTCTCCCAAAAAAACTATGATGGTAGCTCAAAAGTTATATGAGGGTGTCAAAACCCACAAAGGTGTAACAGGGGTTATCACATATATGAGAACAGACTCTCTTAATCTTGCCAAAGAGGCAGTACAGAGTGCTAGAGAATATATCTTGGATAACTTTGGAGATAAATATCTGCCATCTAAGCCTAAAAACTATGCTACCAAATCCAAAGGAGCTCAAGAAGCTCACGAAGCTATCCGTCCTACTATGGTAGAGTTTGATGTCAAAGAGGCTAGCAAGTATCTAAGTGCTGATGAGTTAAAGCTATATAGACTTATCTATAACCGTTTTATGGCTTCACAGATGACTGAAGCAGTACTTGAATCACAAAGTATCATCTTTGCCAGTGAAGATACCAAGTTTAAAGCCAGTGGCAAAAAGCTGATTTTTGATGGTTTTTATAAAGTTACAGGATATAGCGAAAAAGACAAACTACTTCCAAACCTAAAGCCAGACCAAGAGGTATCGTTAGATGATATCAAAGCTACTCAACACTTCACAGAGCCACCAGCTAGATACAATGAAGCTAGTCTTATCAAAAAACTAGAATCTTTGGGCATCGGAAGACCAAGTACATATGCTCCTACTATTACGATACTTCAAACCAGAAAGTATATAGAGATAGAGAAAAAACGAATCCACCCTACAGAGATAGCATTTACTGTTATAGAACTGCTTGAGAAGTATTTCCCTGAGATTGTAGATAGCAACTTCACAGCCAATATGGAAGAGTTACTAGATAGTGTAGCTGAAGGTAAAGCAAACTGGCAACAAATCCTAAAAGATTTCTATACACCATTTATGCAAAAGATAGCAGATGGCAAGAAAAACATCAAAAGCCAAAAGGTAGCGATACCAACTGGTGAGATGTGTCCAAAATGTGGATCTGAACTGTTGCTTAGAAAAGGAAGATATGGAGAGTTTATCGCTTGTAGCAACTATCCAAAGTGTAGATATACTAAAAACACAGACGGTACAGAAGCTCCAGAACCTGAGATGACAGACCAAAAGTGTGACAAGTGTGGCTCACCGATGGTTATCAAAGACAGCCGTAGAGGTAAGTTTTTAGCTTGTTCAGCATACCCAAAATGTAAAAATGCCAAACCACTAAACCCACCAAAAGAGTTAAGTGTACCTTGTCCTGAGTGTGGTGGTAAACTACTTGAAAAACAAGGAAGAAGAGGTGTATTCTTTGGGTGTGAAAACTACCCTAAGTGTAAATTTATAGCCAACTTTGAACCAGTGGACAAAAGATGCCCTGAGTGTGACTACTTGATGGGTAAAAGAACCCTAAGAGGCAAAGAGGTTTATGAGTGCTTCAAGTGTAAACACAAAATCAAACTAGAAGATGCTTAAATGAAAGAGATATTTTTGTGTGCTATCAACAATGTACTAAGTGGTACATGCTTGGAAGATTGTAAGTTCTGCACACAAAGCATCAAGTATAAAGCTGATATAGACAGATACAGATACAAAGATATAAACACTATCATCCAAGAAGCCCATCAAGCTAAAAAGGCTGGAGCTTTGGGGTATTGTTTGGTCACTGCTGGAAAAGGGCTTGATGATAGTAAGGTTGAGTATATATCCAAAGTAGCTTCAACTCTCAAAAAAGAACTCCCATCACTCAATCTCATAGCCTGTAACGGTACAGCATCACTAGAGCAACTTAGATACCTAAAACAACACGGCATAGATAGCTACAACCACAACCTAGAGACATCCAAAAGCTACTACGAACAGATATGCACTACCCATTCGTGGGATGAGAGATACGCTACTTGCCAAAGTGTCAAAGAGGCTGGTTTGGCTCTGTGTTGTGGAGGGATTTTTGGTATGGGAGAGAGTAAAAGAGATAGAGATGAACTGCTAAATGCCATAACTTCACTAAGTCCTAGCTCAGTACCACTAAACTTCTATCATCCCAATGATGCCTTGCCTATCAAATCAAGAAACATCTCATATAATGAAGCACTAAACATCATAAAACAAGCTAGAGAGATGTTATGCGAAAAAACTCTCTTGATGGTAGCAGGTGGCAGAGAGTTGCTTTTTAACCAAAAAGAGCAAGATATGTACCAAGCAGGAGCTAATGCTATAGTCATAGGCAACTACCTCACAACAAAAGGGGCAGATACAAACTATGATATAATAACACTCAAAAACTTAGGATATAAGGTGGCAACAAGTTGTGATACCAAATAGCACTACTATCATACTAACACTATCACTGCTTATATGGCTTAGCCCATTTATATCCAAACTCATTCGTATGCCTATCCCTCCTGTTGAGATAATATTAGGTTCTTTGTTTGCATACTTTGGATTCATATATGACAATCCATACTTTGACCTTGTAGCTCAAACAGGATTTTTGTATCTGATGTTTTTAGCTGGTATGGAGGTTGACCTCAAACAGTTGATAAACAGTCCAAGAGTAATCATTCATAAGTCTTTACTGTTTTTGTTTATACTAAGTATCTTGGCTATGATATCAGGGTGGATGTTTGAGCTTAACAATATCATCATCATATCAATGCCTCTTATTTCTATAGGTCTTCTTGCCACCTTAAATAAAACATATAACAAAGATACAAAGTGGCTCAAATTAGCTTTTACTACAGGAATACTTGGTGAAGTAGCTAGTATAACTGCACTTACTATATTTGATGCTGCAAGTAAAACAGGATTTAATCTACATCTACTACTGGAAGTTAGTTATCTATTAGGTTTTATAATAGGTGTTTTTATACTATATAAACTACTAAAACTACTGTTTTGGTGGTTCCCTGAATTAAAAAATACTCTAATCCCTAAGATAGATACAGCAAACCAAGATATTAGACTTGCTATGGCTCTGTTTTTTATCTTTATAGCTATTATGCTTTCTTTAAAACTTGAATTAGCTCTTGGCTCATTTATCGCAGGTATGTCAATATCTGCTTTTTTTCATCATCAAAAAGATCTTGAAGAAAAGATGTCAAGTTTGGGATTTGGGTTTTTAGTACCTATATTTTTCATACATGTAGGTTCATCATTTGATATCAAATCTCTACTGGCAGAAGGTGTAGTCTCTGGAGCATTAACAATTACTGCTATTATGATAGTTATTCGTATCATATCAGCCTTTGTACTTAGAAGCATATATACACCCAAAGATGCCCTACTTACAGCATTTGCATTATCTATGCCACTAACACTTCTTATCGCTGTTGCTACTATAGGAGATGAAGCTGAACTTATAACACATTTAGAATATTATCAATTGGTTTTAGCAAGTATATTTGAAGTACTTATTGCAATGCCTATGATTAAGATATTACATAAGCAAAATAGATAAGAGAGATTAATCCTCTCTATCTACATCTTTGATAGCTTCTTCAAGCTCTTGTTGAACTTTTTTAGCCATCTCTTCTTTTTCTTTTGTTAGATTTATATCAACTACAGATACCACTTCTTGAGTTTGTTTATTATCTATGGATTTTGTAGTTTTTGGTTCTGCTTTTGTAGCTTTTTTAGTTTCTGTTTTCACTACATGTTTTGTTTTTTCGTCAACTTTTGTTTGAACTTCTGCTGAAGATTTAGTTGTAACTGTTTTTGGCTCTTGCTTAGATTTAACTTCTGCTTTCGCTTCAGCTTTTATTTCAACCTTTTTAGGCTGTTGGGCTATAGGTTCATTATCTATCTTGACTGTTTCTACTTTTTTAGCTTCTGCTACTGCTTTTTTAACCTCTTGTTTATTAGCTATATCTTCAAGTTTTTTCTCTACAACAGGTTTAGTATCTTCTTCTTTAGGCTCTACTACTTTTTTTACTTCTTCTTTAGCTTGAGGTTTAGTCTCAACAGGCATACTACTCTCTTCTACATTAGGAGTATCTACATCTATCTCTTCTTCTTTAGGCTCTGTTTTCTTTACTTTTGGTTTTGATACTACAAAATCATCACTTTTGATATCATCTTTCTTATGAGCTTTTGCTTCATCTTCTAGCGTATC
>Ga0256843_1001282_pt1 | contig 20110 bp, 18 predicted proteins | sample AlvinellametaG_FD_191572 | JGI IMG/M metagenome (GOLD analysis project Ga0256843, IMG submission 191572) | Pompeii worm associated microbial communities from hydrothermal vent at the East Pacific Rise, Pacific Ocean - Alvinella | ecosystem: Host-associated > Annelida > Integument > Unclassified ... | reverse complement strand
CCTGCGGCGATCATCTCCTGCTTCAATGTAAACTTTTCACGACGAAGTAGCATATAGACACCTAACACGACGATTGTCTGCACTACATAGGTATAAGGTGCGCTCAGTCCCAGTTTTGACAATGGTACCAAAGAGAGGAAAACAAGGATCAAAGAGGCATATGTGGTTCTCTCTTTACGGTGATACCAGACCATATAGGCACCGTAAATAATCCCCATCGCATACACGATCGCCAAGCCCTGATCATAAAGAAAAGGGTACCAAACAATCGCCAGTGCGGCATAGAGCGCACTTTTTATATTAAAGTCGATCGTACTTTTAATAAGAAAATAGAGAATGAACATCGGAGCCATGGCAGAGAACATATCGGTATCGTAATACCCCGTCATCGTGCGGTTATAGTAGCTCCATGCGATCGACCCAAGCAGTGCGGCAAAAAATCCCCACCATGTTCTACCGTAAAGACGCGCGATCAAAATAATCGGAATGACAACCAAAGAGGAGATCACCGAAGGCATATAGAGGATGATCGTCTCCAGAGAAAATGGTGTGATCTTTGCAAAGAGCGTGGTAAAAAATATTACTCCATAATCCCACATACCATATACGCGGGGATTCTCCATATGTAACCCAAAAAGCTCTTTCTGTGCTCCTGCTGCAAAAAAGTAGCCGTCATTAGTATTGATCATCAACTGCCCGTTCCAGTAAAAGTCAGGATTATCTTTAAAGTGCCATACCCATATCATACGTATGAGAAAACTAAAGGCATACGCAAGTGCCATAAGCCCTATTAGCTGTTTCCCAGAGAGTTCTTCCCGATTATTCATTGTTACCCTTTATCACTTTTATGATGACCGTTAATATACCCCATAATGACCCTAACCCATAAGAGAGGTGTAGCGTCAAAAAGGCAACGACCAAATCTTTTATTTGCATAATTGATGTTCTCAGTTTTAAACTAATGATTATAACCAAAGTGAGATAACTTGCCAATGAGAGCAGACTGATCCACCATAGCTTCGGTATAAAAATCGCTCCGATTACAGGTATGATAAGAGACAATACAAATAGAAGAGGAATAAAGTGTCGCAGACTTAACGAACGCAATGTTCCGGTATAGTACGCCGTTAAAATATTCCACTTACCGTTGGCAAAGTTGTTCTTTGCCAGTGCCTTAAGTGTTTCTCGCGCATAGTAGGTGCAGGAAACATCTGGTACCAGATAGATCTTCCCTCCCCTGTTGAGAATACGTTTATTCAGCTCAATATCCTGATTTCGTACCAAGCGTTCATCATAAAGACCATATGTTTCGAATACCTTTTTGGGGTAGCATCCGAAAGGAACGGTATCTACCTCCTTAACCTCTGTAACGCCTACTCTAAAATCGGAATTCCCCACACCAAGAGGATGAGAAAGCACCTTTTTGATCGCATTTGCCTTCAGGGTCGGGCGCATTACTTCTGTCCGAACAATACCTCCGATATTATCTGCATCAAGCTTTTGGTGCCATGCGATCAGCTTGCTAAAGTAGTCTTTAGGATAAGAGGCATGGGCATCAAGCCGTATGATGTAGTCCCCTTTCGCTTCTCGAATACCGATATTCATTGCAACAGGGACAATTTTTTTGGGATTTTTAAGCAACTGAATATTTGAATATTCTGTCATGTACTCTTTTACTATGTCTACTGTTTTATCCTGACTTCCACCGTCAACCAAAAGAATTTCCATCTCTTCCATAGAGAAGTCACTCTCTAAAATAGAATCGAGACATGTTGCAATATAGTTTTCTTCATTTAGAACAGGAATGATAACTGATATATGCATTTAGATATTTTCTCTCATTAGTACACCCATATACTGCCTTGCTACCTCATCAATTGAGAGTGTTTTATCTTCTCTTATTTTAGCATGTTCTATTGCATGGACTAAAGAGGTAATATCTTTTATCGGTACCAAGTCTTTTTTTTCCATTAAGTCATTAGCTCCTGCTTTAAAATCAAAACTTGCTACAGGAACACCACATATAATTGCTTCTGAAAGGGCATTAGGGAATCCTTCATATAAAGAAGTAAAAACAAAAACGTTTGCTCTCTTCAAAAATGAATATGGATTTTTTTGGTAACCCAGAAAAAAAACTCTTTTCTCAATATTCAATTCCTGTGCAATTTTTTCCAATTTATTACGAAGAGACCCTTCTCCCAAAATAACAAGGTTATAAGATTTCGCCATCTTTGCAAATGCTTGAAGTAAATATATATGTCCTTTTTGTTCCGTTAATCTTCCAATATTTAAAATAACATCTTTTTTAAAAATTTTTATATACTTATCTGGTATTTTTTTATTGGCATACATTAAAATTTCTTTTTTATCATAGCCATTAAAAATAAGCTTTACATTTGTTAATCCATATTCTGAACATAACAATGTTTTTGTATCGGAAGCATTACAAATAACCATATCTGCCAAAGGATATAGTTTTTTTAAAAGGAGTTTAAAAAAAGGCAAGTATGCCAAAGCATGCTTGGGATAGTTTCTTTCACTCACAATAACTCTATGTTTACTACCTAATATTTTTGCAATTATATTAATAAAATTAGAACGATATTGAAATGAAACTACTGTATGTTGACCATTCCTTTTCACAAAAGTTTTTAACCTATATGCATCTGTGATCAATCCTAAAAGCTTTTGCCACCTAAATGTAATGGTTTGATGAAAAAAGTGTTGACGAATACGGGGAGACAATGGTATACAGAAATTATTTTCCAGAGATATTACATCAATCTCCATCTCTTGTGCAAGTACATTAACAATATTTGCCATAGCCTTTTCTGCACCTCCACCACACATACTGTCATTAAGAAAAACTACTTTCATATTAATGCATCCAATACAATTTCCATTGACAATTTTTCCTTATAAATACTATCTGAAATAAATAATCTTTTATATGACTCAAATTTCTCTTTACTATACACAAAGTCAACTTTTCTTTCTTTATCAATATTAATAATTGGTACACCAATATAAGAAGAAAGTAATTGATTTAATGCTTGCATTTTAGACATTATCATCTCCTCTGTTGCTATCATGGAGATCGGTTTTTGATAAAGTACTGCAAAGGAAACTGCAGTTGAACTATGCATTAATACAGCATCTGCATATTTTATAAGATTGATTGTTTCATGTTTTATGGAAATAAAATCATCATACTTTTCCTTTTCACTACTTGGGTGTAATGCAATAACCACTTTCTTCCCTGTTACCTGTTCAACTTCAAAAAAGTATTGATTTAGTATATGATAATAGTTCTCGGGAGATACATATGGTTTTTCCTTATTTCTAATAAAATCAAAATGATACGGAAGATTTTGATCCAAAAAAACAATATATTTCTGATCAATTAAACGTTGATGTGGTGTTTGTTCGAAACGAAGCATTGTATCATAATCAATAGAGTGAATATTGATAAATTCTGTCTTTTTTAAACTGAAAGGAAACATGTTTGTTTTTTTAACTACTGCACCATAAGAAGCAGGTTTTAGAAGGAGGTGAAGCAACTGTCTTTCTTTTTTATTTGCAATCGGCAAAGGCATATTGGAAAAGCTTATATAAGAAATATTCAATCTTTTCAATATCCAGAATACTCGAAAAGTCTCCTTTTTCATATTGAGAAAATTAAATAGATACTTTTCTTTTTGTAAATAAAATATCAACTCTTTCCATGATGTAATCATTATTTCATGATATTTTTTTGAAAATTTATCTAAAGACACCATTTTTTCACCATACAGCAATCGAGAAAGGTTAATAACACTATATTCTATATTTCTTTCATCTAATACATCTAACCCTAAACGAGTATAACTCCTTTCATTTAAAGGCCAACTAACAAGCAGTATCACAAACATACCTCTACAAGAAGTTTTTCATATTCCAAGGTAATAGTTTCTATAGAAAAAACTTTAGCTCTTTGCTTTAGATCATCTTCATCTATTGGATTTTCTATTGCCTGTTCCATAGCCGATGCTATATTTAAACTATTTCCTACTTCTGCGAGAAAACCATATTTACCTTCTGCCAATACTTCTTTTGCTCCATCTGTTTTAGTCGCAACGACATTAACACCATAACTTAAAGCCTCAACTAAAACTAAACCAAACGGTTCACGCACAGAACTATTAACAAGTAATGATGCTTTTGATAAATACTGATCAGGATTTACAAATCCCAAAAAGTAAATATTTAATGGAAAAGCTTCATTTTTTAAAAAAGTCTTCTGGCTTCCTTCTCCCAAAATAAAGAGTTTATAGTCTTTATATTTTTGATTAAAAATTCGAAAAGCATTAATTAATGTTCTAAAATCTTTTGCTTCTTCTAATCGACCTATAGCGACAATCACCTTTTCTTTTGTACTATGTTTTAAGTGAGACACTACTGGATTATAGATTACTTTTGATTTGATCCCATATTTCTTAAGATCTTCCTTCACACCCATAGAAACCGATACGATTTCTGACGCATAAGTGATACTTTTAAGAAAATATTTCATATAAAACGCATCTTTATATTTAAGAGAAATATAGTCGTGTATCGTGACAATATTAGGAATATGTGCTATTTTTGCGACTAACGTTGCAACAATATTTGCACTATCCAACGCAGAAAGTATTACATCTGCCCTAATTTGTTGTACATATTGATAGAGTTTAAGTCCGGACATAAACACTTTTTTTACTCCAAGAATTTTTACATGCACTTGACTTTCAAGCAGATCAAAAAGTGGTCCAAACTCTCGTACAAGCACCAAATGTACCTCATGCTTTTTAGATAAGTGGTTCGCAAGATTAACACAGACCCTTTCTGCACCACCACCATACAAATCAGGTAGGAACAGAATAATTTTCATAACATCTCCATTATTTTCGGATTTAATTTTGTAATAATCTCTTTTAGAGTTTGTGTTACATCCTTTTTTGAAGTATCAATTGTATTACTCGATGCATAATGTTCATCAAACATCTCTTTCATTCTGATATACAGTGCTTTATCCACAATATCACTTTTCCTTGCATATGCATCACTGGGAGAACAATATAAATAGAAAGTTTGGCTAGGAGAGGGGAAGAACCTATTGAAAAGGAGTGCATAAACTTTTCTACGTATTCCTATTTGAGAAAGATACATCTCACTAGGATAACGATCAAAAATAATAACTTTTGTCGATTTAAAAGATTGTAACCATCGATACCAAAACTCTCCATACAAAATAAGAAGATTAAGTATAGATGGGAACCTCTTTTCTTTAAAAGCATATGCAGCAATACTTGTCTGCCATTCTTTCTTTCCCATATAGATCACTTGACTATTATGGCCCATCAATTGATGCAATAACTCAACAATCGTAGATTTTCCACTACCATCCATACCGGTAATAGCAATATACCTAGGGAATAAGAACATTTTCATTCGTTTTAGTTTTTTAATAAACCTCTCTTTTCGCAATGACCGTATCTCTTGCTTCAAACCATATGCTTTAATAAATATAAAAATCTCTTTTTCTATATCAATTTTTTCATACGGCTTTTGATATACTTTTTCTATTTCTAAACAATATCGTTCTTTTATTTGCTTTTCATAAAAAATCTTCATCATGTAGATCATGTAATCATAATTATATTTTGAGGTAAGAATTAGTTGACTAAACCCTTTTATAATGATCATTGTATTATCAGGTTTGATATAAAATATCTCTTCTTGAAGATGCAGCGTCCGCAGACCTTTTGTTGTAAGCTTTTTAAGAAATATGCCACTTTGTTGCCCTAAATATTCAGAGAGGAAGAATCCTTTTCTTTGTAGTTTTAGAGCCTCGATCTCCACATTTTTACAAAGAAGATCAATCTCTTTACCTCTAGACCGCTTTATAACTTTTACATCCATCGTTTATGCCACTGTTGAAATACTAAAATAAACCAAATCTTTAAAGGGTTAACCCGTTTATTTTGAAAATAATTATCTAAAATCTTTTCCACCTCATTATAATTTAACAACCCTTGTCTTCGTATCTCTTCTTCATTTACATAAGATAACAAAAATGTTTTCCCTTCTCCTCTCTTAAACCACTCGTATATCGGCATACCAAACCCTTGCTTTTTTCGATATATTAATGATTTTGGTAAATAAGTCTCAAGTATTTTCTTTAAAGGATATTTAGTCTCTCCATCAGCAAATTTTTTCTCTAAAGGCATATTATATGCCAACTCTATCAATCGATGATCAAGAAGAGGCTCTCTCCCCTCAATACTAGCATACATAGTTGCTCTATCCACTTTTGTCAAAATATAATTAGATAAATATCCATCTATATCATCTTTTAACAATAGTTTGTCAATATCATTCTCTTCATCCCAGTCAATAATTGGGTCGGCATTATTTAATCCCAATCTTACTAAATCATTACCCCAAAATACCTTATTGAGAATATTGCTTTGAAATTGAGGATTTTCCCCTATCATAGCCTGTATTTTCCCTATTTTTTCCGCTAAATGGCTTCTCCCTGCTAAAGAAGGGATATATTGAACTAAATATTTTAAAGCTGCATATTTTTGTAATGTCAATAGATAACGATACCTATCATATCCAAAAAAAAGCTCATCTCCACCATCTGCTCCTAATACAACCTTGACTGATTTTGCTGCAAATTGAGCAAGCAATACTGTAGGAATAACTGAGTTATCTGCCATTGGTTCATCATAAATATCAGGAAGGTCTTCTATAATATCTATTGTATCCCTTTGACCAATTATAATCTCATGATACTCTTTATTTGCATATTGAGCCACAGCTTTAGCATAATTTCTTTCATCATAATTCGATTCTTCAAATCCCAACGTAAACGTTTTTAATCTCTTTTCAATTAGTACGCTGATCAATGAACTATCTATTCCTCCACTTAAAAAAACACCAACTTCAACATCTGATCGTAACCGGAGATCAATACTTTTTTTTATTTTATCCTTTAAGTATTCAAAAGAAACATTTGAAAGATACTGTTTTTTCTCTAATTGCCAATATTTCTTTATATATACTTTTCCATCAAACTCAAGATATGTTGCTGGTTCCAATTTATAGCATTGTTTAAAAATACTTTTAGGTGCTTTAATATAACCGTACTGAAAATAAAGTGCAAGAGCATCTTTATCGATCTCTTTTCGAAATTGTTTAACAGAATGAAAACTTTTTAATTCACTTCCAAATAAAAACACTCCCTTATCATAATACCAATAAAGCGGTTTCTCTCCTAATCTATCCCTAAATAAATAAAGCTTATCTTTATCGAATACGGCAAATGCAAACATGCCGTTAAAATGATCTACACAAGTAACCCCCCATTTATGAAATGCCTTAAGAATTACTTCCGTATCGGAATTTGTTTCAAATATATATCCGAATGTACGTAACTCTTCTCTTAACTCTATATAGTTATATACTTCTCCATTATATACTATAACTAGGTTATCAAAATACATCGGTTGATCTGCTCTGATATCAAGATCTATAATTGAGAGTCTTCTATGTCCTAACCCCATATGATAATCCCTAGTTACTTCAAAATGAAGTCCGCTACTATCAGGCCCTCTTCGGATCAAAGTATTATTCATTGATTCCAATGATTGTTTATTCATTTTTTTATTGTAATCAATAAACCCAACTATACCGCACATTGTATGATCATCCTATATTTATCTACTTTTTGAGAACCTTTGTCAATTAATACAATCCTTCGATTCAAATAGGTATATATATATAAAAGTTTATCAACGAAAGGAATACCAAACAAATCAAATAGTTCTTTAAACAGTACATCATATTGTCCATTAAAGTAATTTCGTAAATATTGGTTATTACCATCTAAAGCAGGAACAAACAAAAGATTGATAAAGTCATAATAAAAAATATTATATCCGTAATATTCCCAGTCTATTACATAGATTGATTCTTTTTTGATCAGGTTCCCAAAATGTATATCATTATGAGACTTTACTTCTAACGACTTTGTTTCTCCGGGAAAATATATATTTTCATAGTATACGAACTTTGGAGTTTGACTACGATAAAACCGTATCAGCATTTTATATATCTCTTCTATTGTTGGTATCGTACCATAAATACGAGATTCTATATAGTACTTTTCTTCATTTTTAATAATAGGAGGATATGCAAAAAAACCTTCTATTTCTTGGTATATAAAAAATAATTTCTCCTTCTCTTCCACACTGGAGGGTGTCAATACTTCCAAATCAGTAAAAAATTTTCCTTTCCCTTTTTCATTTATACGCATATGTGTTGCTTCAAAATATTTTTTATCTGAATGAATTAAAATTTTCTTAAAAAAAAGTATACGAAGTACTATATTCTTCTGTACAGGAAACATTGGCTGTTCTGTTTCAATATACCCTTCACCCGGTAGTATATGATAAAAACCATTTTTTAAAAACATATGATAGTGATACAATGCTTCAATTACATGTTTTCTTTTATTCAAAAAATAAAAAATATAATTAATAATCTTCATATACCTTCCCTTTAGAAACCCTGATTATTCGATTACATTCCCTTATGGTTGATAACCGATGTGTGACTATAATCAAAGTTTTCTCTTTTCCAATTCTATAAATCTCCTTCATAATCTCTTCTTCTGTTACTTCATCCAATGCTGATGTTGCTTCATCGAGAACAAGTATCTCCGGATCATTATATAGAGCCCTTGCAATTGCTATTCTTTGTTTCTGCCCTCCACTTAATTTACTACCATTTTCTCCAACATTTGTTTCAATACCATTATGATACTCCTGTAAAAAATCAAATATTTTTGCTTGTTTCAATACTTTTTCCACACGTTGAGCATTATAGTTTTGTCTCATTGCAACATTCATTGCTACAGAGCCTTCAAAAAGATATATATGTTGAGGAATATATCCTATTTTTCTCCTCCATGCTACAAGATTATCTGAAGAGAGAATAGCCCCATCTATTAGTATCTGCCCTTTTTTCGGATAATGTAGTCCAATAATAATATCTACCAATGTTGACTTTCCACTTCCACTCTCTCCAACAAAAGCAATATTATCTGTTCTACCGATTGAAAGGTTGATATGTTGCAATACACATGTGTTATCAAATTTAAATGAAATATCTTTTAAGGTTATCTCTTTTTGAAAAACAATCTCTTTTTCTTTTACCTTTTCTGCAGGTAAATGCAGATCATCCATAATAATATCTACAGATTTTGCATAAAAAAGCATATTGTTATAACTACTTAAAATTCTATTAGCACTTGGCAGAAGACGGAGAAGTCCTAGTAAAAAAAATGTGATCAAACTTAATGAAGAAGAAATATCTTTTTGAGTAATCCAAATAACAACTAAAACAATAAAAGAGATTAAAGAAAAGCCTAAAGCTTCCAAATAGAATCTTGGAACTTGAGAAAATACAGAATGCGTAATATTTACATTTTTAAAGTGTTCCGTATAAGAATAAAATAACTGTTCTGTTTCTTTATGAATACTACGTAGTTTTAATAACTTATAATTACCAAATACTGCACCTAAAAGTTCATAAAACTTTTTTTGATACTCATCACGTTTATTTCCTGCTTCTTTAATGCGTGGTGAAATGATTTTTATCAATACAATAATATTTATTGAAAGGAAAAGTGTAACCATTAAGGTAACTTTCCAATTTACAACCATTAAAAGCAAATAAATAAAAAAAGCAATGATCACCTCACTAACAAGTAATAATAAATTTGAAATATAAAGTGAAAGATTTTGAGATTCATTAATAATTGCTTTAACCATATGTGTAGAATTCTTTTTTAGAAAATCCATATAGTATAAATGCAAATATCGATCAAAAAGAGCATTAGCGAAAAAAGCATAACGTCGCTGTGAAAATTGTGAAAGTATATAGGAATATATTAGACTCATTATGCTTCGGAAAAGATAAAAGAACACTAATAACAAACCAAAGAAAACAATAAAAGATACAGGAGTTTCAAATCCTATAAAGTGATATACTAATTGATAATAGTAATTATTTTTTATAATATTAAAATCACTTGCAGCATTGACAAATGGCATAATAATACCAACACCAATTACTTCTAATAATGAAACAAGTATAGAAAAAATCAGTAATTTAAACAACTGATCTATACTTTCTCCTTGCAATAAAAAAAATAATCGTTCTTTCATCAATCTTCTTGCTCCTCTTGTTCTGAGAGTAAACACGCTGCAATTTTAAAATCGATCCAGTCATCAATATCAATAGAACTCTCTCTATCCATAATATAAGCAAAACTATCTTCTTTCAAGAAAAGGGTATTTTCTGCCAAAAACTGTTCTGTGTGACAAATATAAATTGCTCCATTTATTCGATAGTAAGGTTTCAGATCTTGACTTCTTGCTTGCTGAACCTCTTCTTTTAAAAAATGGCTTAAGCTACAAGATTCATCCAATGTATTACTCCATAGCGGACTATGTTCCATTTCACAAACCGAAACAACAGCTCTCGCATTTTTTTTATTTAATAATGCTACTGCCTCATCAATATGAAATGATTTTCTAAGCGGAGAAGTCGGCTGAAGTAATATAAAGTAATCATAGCTAGAATAAAACTCTAATACATGGCGTATTGTGTCTACAGTTGTCGTAGTATCAGTTGCTAAGAAATCAGGCCTTTTTAATGCTTTTATATTATATTTTTTTGCTATTTCAAGAATCGTATTATCATCACTGGAAACAACAATTTCATCAATAAAAAAACTTTGAAGAGCTGCTTCAATACTATAGGAGAGTAAAGGTTTTCCACAAAGATCTAAACGGTTCTTTCCCGGAACTCTTTTACTTCCCCCTCGTGCAGGGATAATAGCTAAAAATGTTTTTTCTTTATACATTAAAAGACTTTTCTATATTCAAGATTCGCACGCTCATACTCCTCAACTCTCCCAATATCAAGCCAGTACTCCTTTAGGGGAAAAGAAATTACTCTCATATCCTTTGCAATTAACTCTTCAAAAAGTGTTGGCATATCATAAAAACTATCATCAGGAATATATTTTAATATTCTTGGACTCAAAACATAGATACCAGCACTTACAAAAAAAGTTTGCACGGGCTTTTCTTTAATCGCCTGTATCCTACCATTTTTAATATCTACTACACCATAGGGTACTTGAAAATCATATTCTCTAACACACATTGTGGCTTCTGCTTGGTTCTCAAGGTGAAATTTTAATAAACTATCAAAATTTACATTTGTCAGAAGATCTCCATTCATCACAAAAAAATCATCCTGAAGCTTTTCTCGCATCAAAGATAGAGCTCCTGCCGTTCCCAATCTTTTACTCTCATGTACATATTCTATTGTAACACCTAACTTACTTCCATCACCAAAATATGATTCAAACATTTCAGAACGATAATTAACACTTAAAATGAAGTGTTTAAACCCATATTTAGAAAAACTTCTAATAATAGTTTCAATAATGGGTTTACCTCCTACCTTCAACAATGGTTTTGGTATCTCATTTGTAAGAGGACGCAACCTTGTTCCTAGACCTCCTGCCATTAATACTACTTTATTTAAATAATTTCTTGGTTGAATTAATTCATCTAGTACCATTATACTAACAACATGTCCCTTCTCATCTATAACCGGAACCTGATACATCTTTTTTGCTGTACATATATCAATAATCTCTTCCTTATCCGTATTTATATCTACTGTTGTAGGCTCTCTAAAATAAATATTCTCAATTGTATCATCTAACGTTATACCATTTAAAAATGCTCTCCTGATATCCCCATCCGTTAGTGTTCCTATCAAACGATCCTTCCTATCTACGACAAGTGCAAACTTTATAGCACCACTATCAATAATATTTAATGCTTCTCGCACTGTTGAATTCGGAGTCAGTTTAAGCATATTTATATTTCGCATATTATTTCCTCAAGCACTTGTTTCATATATTCAAACTCCTCCATACTATAATTTTCAAATAATGGGACGGACAAAACTTCTTCATATAAAATATTTTTTTGAGATGATTTTGGCCAATGCACTGCTAAAAAAATATTTTTTTGTTTTAGCATATCTCTTACAACATTTCGTTTTGTTTTAAGTCTTAATACAAAAAAAGAATACGATTTTACATTTGAAAGTAGCATATAATCAGTAAATACTTCTTTAAGCAGTCTATATCGATATTCTCTTATTTTTTCATCTATCTGATATTTTAATAAAAGATACTGACTTCTTTCACTCATACTATAAATCTTATACTGCATATCGAGCATATATTCTGCTTCTTGAAATAGTCTTACATACTCCTGTTCATTTAGTATATGTTGATGAATATAAATATATTTTTGTTCTTTTGCTAAAAACTTCTTCTTACTAAATGGGGCTGCATCATGTACTATAAGACTACCATCTATATCCAAATTCGTTTTTATCATACTTCCATCAGCCAAGGATGATATCTTTCTAAAACTATTGAACCCAAACCATTCTTTTGCATTTGTATAATTAGCAAAGTCAAAAAAAAATACATTATCTTCGATCAAAAGTTTATCTTCCATATTAATAGATGTAATATCTGTAATTTGTCCAAAATAATGAATAACATAAAGTGCATCAAATGTTTTTGTACGTATACTCTCTATATCTATGCTTAAATCACTATTAATATGATAAAATTGATATAAAATACCTTCTTCTTGAAATATTTTCTCTATTACTTCACAAAAAAAATCTGGCAACAGATAAATTTTTTTTTGGTATTTCTTACTCCTTAATAAAAGCCGAAGAGAAGAACGTCCTGAATCAGTAAAATAAATATATTCTTTTATTTCAGCAACTTCAATTTCTCCACCTATGGGTCTCATTAATTAACTTCCTTTAAAAGTACAAAACTTTCTGCATAAATACATCCTGCTGTAGCTCCTCGAAATGTTGCTAAAGATTCAATATTTTTTATACTTCTTGGAAATGGGTGTTCACCTACTTCACTTTTATATATTTTCATTATTTCTAATTTTTTTTCAAAAAAATCACTTATATCTATAAAGACATTAGGAATAAAATTATTTTCTCCTATACTAGGGGAAAACTCTGTTTCACTAAGTGTTTCCATCATATAAATTTTTCTGATATATGGATAACGAAAGGTTTTTGTACAAGAAAATGCTGCTTCAAAAATTTTTCTATGATCACTATGTACATCTGATTTAAACGGTAAATATATAATATTTGGTTTAATATCTTTAATTACATTTGAAATTTTTTCTATTAAGAAACTCATACTATACTCATCTACTCGCATAGCAGCTAATTTTAAATTTACAACCTTATCAAAATCAAATAATTGTGCCACTTTTTTAATTTCAGCTTCTCTTTTTTGAATAGTGCCAGAAGTAAAGCCATCTTCTTTTTTAGCTTCTGTTATTATAAGCCAGTATATTTCATCTCCTCTAGACTTATGCTTTAATAATGTTCCTCCACATCCTAGTGTTTCATCATCAGGATGCACAGCGATAGTTAATACTTTATTCATAAATATTCTCCTTCATTTGGTAATATTATAAAGTCATGTTCTAATATTCGTATAGCCCCATCAAAACATTTTACCAAAATACCATTGGAGTCACTTTTTAAAACTTTCCCGAACTCTATATTACATTGATCATATGAAACTTCTTCCACTTTCCACACTTTAAAATTTTTATTTTTATACTCTATATGAGCTCCTATATATGGTCGAGTTAATGCTCTTACAAGATTATAAATTGTCCTACTTGCCATTCTAAAATCTATTTTCCCATCTGCTAGTGACCTTTTTCTCCAATAGTTTGATTTTTTATGATCTTGTTTTATTCTTGGAAAACATTTACTTTGTAACTGTGGTATAAATTCCTCTATTTGTATTAGTCCATTTTGAATAATTTTATTATAAAGGGAAAAAGCATCATCATTATAATGTATTATAAACTCTTTTTGAGATAGAATATCTCCACTATCTGCACCCTCATCCATAAAGAAAAATGTACTAGCACTTTTTTCTAAACCAAGTGCTAATGCCCAAATAATAGGATGGCGACCTCTATTTTGAGGTAACTTTGTTGGATGAAAACCAATTACATCTGTAATATTTAATATTTCTTTCCCTAATAGGCTTGACCAACCAAAACAAAAAATGAAGTCAGGATTTTTATTTTTCATCCACTCTATATTTTTTTTATCATTTATATTATCTATATATATATATTCAATATTATTTTCTTTACATAAAGGTGTAAGATCTTTAAAATCAGTATTAAAAATAGATTTCTCTTTTGTACATACTCCTACAATATTAACATTTAGTTCTATTAACTTTTCTAATGCTTTATATGAAAAGTCTACTGTACCAATAAATAATATCTTCATTTATTATTCCTTATATCATAAAACTTCTTTTTTATAATATGAGTCAAATCAATCTCTTTCAAAATATTCTTAATAACTATACTTGCTCCACCATTCCCATATGGATTAATTGTATCTTCTAATTTACTTTGAAACTCTTGTGAATACAATTTAGAAAAACCTTCTAAAATAGATTTTTTATTTGGTTCAACATGGATTACACTATCTGCTTTAATCCTTCCTTTCTGCCTATCACCTATATCAATTGTCCCTATTTTAAAACTAGGTGCTTCTACCAAACCACTTGAGCTATTACCTACTACTGCATCAATATATTGTAATGCACTTAAATATCTTAATTGTCCTAAAGATGTAAAGCATACCGCTTTATGCTTATTTGCTGCAACATATTTATCAATCATTTTATTAATAATTCTTCCATCAGTATCACTATTTGCTTTTGTAAATATAATCGTTGTATCTTCTAATATATCAATAGCATCTAACAACTCCTGAAATTGCTTTTTAGCACTATTATGTTCTAAAGTTACAGGATGAAATGTAACTAAAATATTTTTCTTATTTAGTGAAAATCTTATAGCTTCTTCAAAATCATCTTTATCCAATAAATCTAACCTATATATATTATCAAGACCACATTCTCCAACTTGAAAAACATATTTAGGATCTTCTCCTAATTGTATAACTCTTTGTTTATATTCATCAGTAGCAACAAAATGCAAATGACTCATCTTTGTTATACTGTGTCTTATTGCTTCATCTATTAAGCCTTCCGTCTTTTCTCCTCCACTTATATGTGCGATTGGTATACGAGCTATCATTGCAGCACTTACTGCAGAAAAAATTTCATATCTATCACCTAAAACAACTAAAATATCTGGTTTCAGTGCGTCATATGCTTCTGCAAAACTTATTTGAGCAAGCCCCATAGATTTACTAATCCCGATAGAAGTATCTGAAGAAAGAAGCATTTCTATTTTTTTATTGATTTTAAATGATTCTTCAATCTCTTGATAGGTTAAACCAAATTCTGGACTTAGATGCATCCCTGTTACAATCAATTGAAGTTCAAGTTCCGAATCTTTTTCTATCTCTTTCATTAACCAATATAGAAGCCCATATTCTGCTCGTGTCCCAGTTACTATACAAATTTTTCTTTTGATCATTTTATAGCCTTATTGCTTCATCTTCCTCAAAATTATATTTTGATTCCAGACCAATAATATTTGGCCATAATGCTGCAGAAATTCCTTCCTCTGCTCTCTTTGTTATAATATTCTCTATAGAGAACTTTTCTCCTTTTTGAATAAATTTTTTTGCTACTATTACTTTACGTATTACTTTTTGATTCTCAATTTCACTTGCCTGAGGTATCTTTTCCCCTGTACCTTGTATTGCTTTTTCTATATTTCGGATACCTATAACCATTTGTTTGAGTTCATGTCCTTCTAGCGAAGCTTTATGATCAGGACCATCCATTTTACGAGAAAGTGTAAAATGCTTCTCAATTACTTGTGCACCTAAAGCTACTGCTGCTAAAGGAATTTCTATTCCCATTGTATGATCACTATACCCTACTGCCATTTTAAAAGCTTCTTTTAAGGTTAACATGGCTTTTAAATTCACCTCTTCCATAGGAGTAGGATACATCGTTGTAGTATGCAGTAATGTAATATTTTCTTTTTCCATTCCTGCTTCAATTAAAGTCTGAAGTGCTTTTTCCACTTCACCTAAAGTTCCCATACCCGTTGAAAGAATAACTTGTTTCTGAAACTTCCCAATATGATGAAGAAACGGTATATTAGTCAACTCACCCGATCCTATTTTAAATATTTCCTGTAATTCATTTAGAAAATCAGCACTTACTATCTCATCCGGTGTGGAAAGAAATATAATATTTTTTAAATCACAATATCTTTTAAGTTCTCGAAACTCACTATATGACAACTCCAACCTCTTAAGCATTTCAAATTGAGACTCTTTGAGCCCTGTATTTCTAGTCTGATATTCTGCCTGCTTTGTATATTTAGTAACAAGAAGTTCACTTTTCCATGTTTGAAACTTTACAGCATCCACACCCGCTTCAACTGCAACATCAATCATCTTTTTTGCTAATGCAATATCTCCATTATGATTAACTCCTGCTTCTGCTATAATAAAAACACTCATGCTATCTCCAATCTATATTTTAAAAAAAATGGAATATTTTGTTGTCTACTTTGTTTATGCCAAAGTGCCATATATTGTTCATATAATTCCTGATTATAAATTTTTCCAGCAATATAAAATGGTTTATATAAAGAAGAAAATTTCTTTTTAAATTTAAACAAAGAATCATCTTTATCACTACTGCTTCCTCCACCCAAAAGAACATACTGTTTATCATATCGTTTTGCATCCTCAAAAACATAATGCAACAATGCGTAGTTTGCATTTATTCTATATGACAATTCACTATTTGCAGAAAGGTGATAATAAACAATTTCTTTACCGAAGATAAAAAAACTCATTGAAACGGTATCTCCTTTATATATAGCTTCATATAGCTTTACCGCTTTATGATTTAGTAATGTCTTAAAATATTCCGTATTAAAATAATAAAATGATGATGCATTATTCTTTTGCATTGTTTTTGTATATAGCATTTGAAATGTATAAATATCTTGACTCTCTTGTATATGTACCTTTTCTAATGCTTTTTTTACAATATTTCTCGTTTTTGAACGATAGCTTTTCATGATGTCTGTCTTAATATCTTTGACTACCACTTCTCTATCTACAGTACAAAAGTTTAAAAAAGTATGATACTTTAAAGGAAAATCATTCCATGGATGAAAACGTATAAACTCTGCAATAACTTTTTCTTCATAACATTTATTTATATATGCTTTCCATGCTCTAGTAACAAATGACTGATCATCGGTATTAACATAAAACCCCCCATAACCATAAACTGTTTCTAAATCATAATAAACTATTTCTAATTTTTCATTCCCCACTTTTTCAATAGGTCTCTTTATCGCCTTATTTAAAAAAAAATTCTCTTTTTCTTTATACTCAAAATGAAACAATGATTCACCCTGTTTCAGATAGAGTTCTATATAGTAATCATCATAATAAAGATCTTGTTCTATAGTCATTAAATTCTTACTCCACTTGGAATATTAACAACTCTCTCCTCAAGCCATTGCGCATTAGTTAAATCTGTCGTTTGACAATCTTTAAACATATCAAGCCTATTCATGAGTGTCCAGACAGGACGGGTCATAACACCGTTTGCATTCGTTTCTTTCAAAAAGACATCCCTCTCTTCACTGTTTTCAAAAATAAGTGCATTGAGCCAATAGTTCGCTTTTGTGTTACTCTTTTCTGTAACGAAACTCATACCTTCCGCATCAAAAAATGTTTTATACGCTTTGGCAATCGTACGCTTATTTGCCAAAATAGTATCAAGCACTTCTATCTGTGCACACCCAAGTGCCGCATTAAGGTTTGGCATACGATAATTATAGCCTATTTCATCATGCATATATGCATAGGGGTGAGGTATCTTCGCTGTGGTTGTCAAGTGTTTGGCATGTCTGGCAAGTGTTTCATCATTTGTGATGATCATCCCTCCACCACCGGTGGTGATGGTCTTGTTTCCATTAAAACTGAATGCCGCCACTCTCCCAAAAGTACCGGTATGCCGTCCTTTGTAATAAGAACCAAGACTCTCTGCTGCATCTTCAACCAGTGCAATGTTAAACGCATGACAAATAGTTGCTATCTCATCTATACGACAAGGGTGCCCAAAGGTATGCATGGGAACAGCTGCCGTGATCTTTTTGCCTGTTATTTTGTTATAACACGCACCGTTCTTTTGTACCGTCTCTTTTTCAAGAAAAGAGTGTAAACTCTCAGGGCTTAACCCCATAGTCTCTCTGTCTACATCTACAAAAACAGGCTGTGCCCTACAATAGCTGATGGCATTACAGGTAGCGATAAAAGTAAGAGGCTGGGTGATCACTTCACTCTCTTCATCAGTACCGACAAGTTTTAAAGCGATATGAAGTGCCGCCGTACCGTTCACCGTTGCTACCGCATACTTCGCACCAGTATAATCAGCCACCATTTCTTCAAACTTGTCAACAAACTTTCCTACTGATGAGACAAATGTCGAATCGATACATTCATTCAAATACTTTTTTTCATTGCCAAAAAATACAGGCTCATGCAGGGGAATAAAATCTTTATTTCCATATAACTCTTTTATAAAATGGATACTTTTTTCAAACATCACATTTTCCCATCAAGATATTTACCTGTCTCTCTATGTCCAAAGTCAGGGATCATTTTAAAGAAAAGATCAACAATCTCCTCTTTTTCCCAGGATTGTCTCTTTTTTAGGATTTGTATAGTCGTTTCAAACTCCTCCAGTAACGATGGGGTAAAGTTGATTTCATTTTTGATGATACCAAGGTTTTTAAAACACTCCATATCAAGAGTCTCTGTATCGGTAAAAAACTCTTCAAAATCTTTCTCCCCCGTCGTATCACTTGAGGTAAAAAGACAAGGCCACTTTCCTTGAGAGGGAAGTGTATTTGCAAGTTTCCTAGCTTCCTCTTCTGTTTGGCATAAGTAAGGTTCATATCCTTTTGCTTCAAGGTATTTCATTGCAATATCTGAAAATGAAGTAAGATGGAGCTCCTCGCTCAGTTTAGGGAAAAAGATATCTCTGTTTTCTCCAAACATACAGCTCATTAAACAGAGTTCACCACTCTCCTGAGGCGTTACAAAATATCGTTTAATATCGTATGGAGCAACAATAGGCTGCTGTTTTTCCAAACGTTGATTGAATCCGTGCAATAATGAACCATCCGAAAAAGCAACATTGGCAAAACGTGCCATTGAAACCGTAATCTCTTCTGATCGACGATGCACGAACATCTCCATAATACGCTTACTCGCTCCCATCATATTCACAGGATTCGCCGCTTTATCCGTAGAGACACAAAAGTATTTTTTTGCACCATTCTCTATAGCTTGCTTTAGTGTTTTATCAGTATTGAAGATATTGATATCAATCATACGCATCAGTGTAAAAGGATCCTTTTCACTACGGACATGTTTTAGTGCCGAAAGATTTAACACATAATCATATGTACCATCAGCTTTAATAAACGCATCATAGATATCGGATCCTACATCCAAAGCAAATGTTTTAAACTCTCCATCAATATATCCAAGCGAACTTCGGATATCTCGTACTAGTTCAACCATGTTATTTTCACTGATGTCAACAACATGTAGCTTCTTCGGATTGCGTTTAAATATCTCTTTGGTTACGGCCTGTCCAATGGAACCTGCACCACCGATAACTAGAAAGGAAGACCCTTGAACCATAGCAAGAAGTTTCTCTTCATACTGTTCCATATCTTCCCTAAACAACGCTTTGTTTCTCCCAATTAACTGTAGTATATTCACCCTCTTCTCCTCCACCAAACAACTACACCAAACAGTACAACCAATCCACCAAGTACCTGCACCCACGCACTCAACAAGATACTCTTGTTGACAAGCTTTTGATGTATCTTGTTGTCAATGTTGACACCGGCATATTTTGCCGTATGTACCAGTA